>Ga0335394_10001475_pt1 | contig 26557 bp, 19 predicted proteins | sample MAT03_FD_205741 | JGI IMG/M metagenome (GOLD analysis project Ga0335394, IMG submission 205741) | Freshwater microbial communities from Lake Fryxell liftoff mats and glacier meltwater in Antarctica - MAT-03 (spades assembly) (version 2) ...
TTAGCTCCGACGCGGCGAGCTCGGGACTTCGTGCACACCGCGATCAGCGCGCGGTATGGACATCGGCTCAGAAGCCCGCTGCGACCGGTCGCGAGTTTGGCTCGTGATGGTTGCCTTTGGATTCGCTGCGGCTGGCCGCCTGTTGTGCTGGACCGTCCACCAGACGACGCTCCCCAAAACCGTCAGCGCCATGACGATCGCGGTCAGCGCGATCAACGCAAAGCGCGTCGACGGCGATGTGGCGGGCATTGGCGTTGGTAAATCAAGGGTCGATGCACGCGGTGATGGATCTGGGCTTGTCATAGGAGTGATTTTTAAACGAACCATGGAGAGATGTTCAAACGAACCATCGTCGGCGCAGCGTGAGGGCGAAACCTGGTCATCTCCGGATCGCACGCAGCGCGGGTGCTCGGCCCTTGGGAAAACTACCCAATGTTGACGGATTTTCCTTGCCTGCGCCATGGCTGTGGTACGACGCGTTGTCCCGGAAACGTCTGGAGAACTCCCGCCGTAGGGCATGGGCCGCCCTGTGCGACTCCCGTCAGCCGTCCCCAGTGCCTAATCTTCGTGGCAGTTCCCGACGTCGCTGACAATCACGCCGGTCTCCTCCTGCCCATTACACCGCCTCATGAATACTCATCCCTTCCGCGCGACACTGGCGCTTGCCCTCGCCGCCGCGCTTGCCGCGTGCGCGTCGCCACGAAAGCCGAATACGGCGCCTTCACCGGCGAGTGACCCGCGAAACAACCTGAAGGCCGGGCTCTTCAACGCCGCCGAGTACGCCTCAAACCTGAAGGTGATCTCCCGCACCGTCTCCCCCAAGGGATTCCTTGGTGAGACGAACTCCGACTTGGCGTTCACCGGGAACTACGTCATTCAAGGCAACTACAATGGCCCTGTCGTCTGGGACATCAGCAACCCGACGCAACCCACACTCGTGGTCGCGTACGAATGCCCCGCCTCGCAGAATGACGTGTCCGTGTACAAGAACCTGATGTTCATGTCGGCCGAAGCCATGAACGGTCGCGTGGATTGCAAGCCGGGCGGCGTGAAGGACGTGGTGAGCAAGGATCGCGTTCGTGGCGTGCGCATCTTTGACATCACCAACATCCGTGAACCGAAGCTCCTCGCCAACGTGCAGACCTGCCGCGGTTCGCACACGCACACGGTGCTGGAAGACCCGAAGGATCGCGACAACGTGTACATCTACGTGTCAGGGTCGTCTGGCATCCGCCCCGCTGGCGAACTCGCCGAGTGCGTCGGCGCGCCGAGCAGCGATGCCAACTCGTCGCGCTTGCGGATCGAGATCATCAAGGTGCCCCTGGCCAATCCGGCGAACGCAGCCGTCGTCGGGCGTGCCAACATTTTTGCCGGACTGCGCGCGCCATCAAGTCATGGTGCCTCACCAGCCGACAAGGCCGAGATCGACGCCGCGAAGGCCAAGGGCGCGTTTACGATCATGATTCCAGCCATGAACGAAGAAATCGTCCTGCCCAATCAGATGGTCAAGCCAACGATTGACAGCATCATGAAGGCGCGCGGCGCGACGACGCCGAATGCGGCCGATACGGCGTCAGCACGACCCGTGGTGAACGCGTTCGTGCAACGGATGTTCGCGGCGCAGGGTGTGGGCGCGGCGGCACCGAAGAATGCGGCGATCAGTGAAGGATCGCAGTGTCACGATATCACGGTCTATCCGTCGCTTGGACTGGCTGGTGGTGCGTGTGAAGGGCACGGACTCCTGCTGGATATCAGCGACCCTGTCAATCCGATCCGCCTGGATGCCGTGGCGGACTCGAACTTTGCGTACTGGCACTCGGCGACATTCAACAATGACGGTACGCAGATGTTGTTCTCCGACGAATGGGGTGGCGGCGGTGCACCAAAGTGCCGAGCGCTCGACAAGCCGGAGTGGGGCGCCAACGCGATCTTCGAGATCGTGAACAAGAAGTTGGTGTTCAAGAGCTATTACAAGATCCCGACGTATCAGACGGCGAACGAAAACTGCGTCGCGCATAACGGGTCATTGATTCCGATCCCGGGACGCGACGTGATGGTGCAGTCGTGGTATCAGGGTGGTATTTCCGTGTTTGATTGGACCGACGCCGCGCACCCGAAAGAGATCGCCAGCTTTGATCGCGGTCCGGTAGACTCGACGCGCATGGAGATGGGTGGGTCGTGGTCGGTGTACTGGTACAACGGCAACATTGTGAGCTCGGAAATCGCGCGCGGAATGGATGTGGCGCAACTGGTGCCCAGCGAGTTCATTTCGCAGAACGAGATCGACGCAGCCAACACGGTGAAATGGGACTATCTCAACGCGCAAGGGCAGCCCAGGATCGTCTGGCCGCCCAGCTTCTCGCTGGCCAAGGCGTATACTGACCAGCTGGAACGCAAAGGCTGTGTGAGTGCCTCCAGGATCGGTGAACTGCGCACGCAGATTGCTGGCGCCGAAAAGGCCAGCGGTGCAGCCCGCAACACGACACTGAACAAGCTCGTTACCGATCTGGACGGCAGCCGAAGCTGTGACCCGAAGAAGATCGACCTCTTGAAGAAGGCGCTGCAAGATCTTCGCGCACCGGCGATGTAACAGAGCATCCGCCGGGAGGCGGTCGCTGTACCAGTAGAATTGGCGCGTCGGCGATCTTCGCCGACGCGCCGTGTCATATGGACGTTCGTGGATCAGCAGGTATGTTCCACGGAGGTTGCTTCGCTCCCGTCCCCCAGCAGCGAGTCTCCACCGATGTCCGATTACCGTACGTTAAGCCCCGATCGCCCGCCGCGTGACGATGAACTCGACACGTATGGGCTGACGCATATTGGCAAGGTCCGGGAGATCAACCAGGATCACTTTCTGACGGCCATCGTTCGTCGTCATGTCGATATCCTGCAGACCAGTTTGCCGGACGCGGATCGTCTGGCGGTCAATGACAAGCGGCTTGCCTATCTCGCCATGATCGCCGACGGTGTCGGTGGAGCGGTCAGTGGCGAGAAGGCCAGCGCTACCGCGCTGGAGAACGCTATGCAGTATGTCGCCGGCAGCATGCACTGCTACGACCACGGCAAAGCATCGGACGCGGAGTTTATCGAGCAGTTGCAAGAGGCCGCGATGAAGAGTCATGAAGCCGTCGTGGCGCGCGCGGCACGTGAAGCGGACGGCCGTACCATGGCGACCACGTTAACGTTGTTCCTTGGCGTCTGGCCGTGGTACTACCTGTTGCAAGTGGGGGACTCGCGCTACTACATGTACCGTGACGGCACATTGACGCAGGTCACCAGAGACCAGACGTTAGCACAGGATCTCGTGGATCAAGGTGTGTTTACGCGCGCAACGGCGGCCACCTCGCGTCTGGCACACGTGCTGTCGAGTGCGATCGGCGGCGAAACAACGACGCCCGTCGTCACGCGGCTTCGCGCCAGCTGGCGCAATGTGCACCTGCTCTGCAGCGACGGCTTGACAAAGCACGTGACGGACGAACGCATCGCCGAACGCCTTGCCGCGATGACCTCGGCACGCGAGGTGTGCGAGCAGCTGCTGCATGACGCGCTCGACGGTGGTGGGTCTGACAACATTACGATTCTGGTGGGTCGCGCGGTGCCGAAAGCGCTCCCGACGTGATTCGGCGGGTAATGCGTGGCGCGGGTTGGGCGGTGGTGCTCGCGATGGCTGTCGCGTCATGCGGCGGGAGCGCTTCGCCGACAGATACCACGCCTATGGGTGTGCCGGTCATCAGCAGCATCGCCATTGCGGCGCTTGGCGGAAGTCTGGTGGTTGGTGAGCGTGCAACCCTCATGGCGACGGCGCGCGATCAACAGGGGCGTTCGATCAATGCCCAGATCACCTGGAGTTCCTCTTCGGTCGCGACAGCCACCGTGTCGTCGCTCGGCATCGTGTCGGCCGTCGCGGTCGGCTCGACCACCGTCCAGGCATCGAGTGGCAGCGTGTCCACCAGTATGGTGGTCACGGTCGTCGGCCCAACGGTGTACGTGGCGGGCCAATCCTATTTCTCGAGAAACGGCTACATCGAGTACATCGCCGGTAACGCGCCAGTCATTCTGACGGCGCCTCACGGTGGCGCACTCCTTCCGGCATCAATTCCTGACCGGACATCGGCGCTCTGTGGCGGCACCGCGACGACTGTCACGGATAGCAACACGCAGGAACTGATCCGCGCCATGCAACGGCGGTTCTTTGCGCGGTTCGGCACGTACCCGCATGTGGTCATCTCGCTGCTGTCGCGCCGAAAACTGGACCCCAATCGCTTGCCCACCGAAGCGGCGTGCAACAACGCCGACGCCCTCACGGCGCTGAACGATTGGCATGCCTTCATCGACGCGGCGAAGACCTCCGTACTGCAGGCCAGCGGCAAGGGCTGGTACATGGACATGCACGGACATGGGCATGCTATACCGCGCCTGGAGCTTGGGTATCTGTTAGCGGATGCCGATCTCAACCGGCTCGACGCCGTGCTGGATGGCGCGGCTTCGTTCGAGAATACCAGCAGCATCCGCACGCTGTCGCAGTTTTCGCCGCTCTCGTTTTCGGCGCTCCTTCGTGGGGTGAACAGCCTGGGCACGCTGTACGCGAACAACGGGTTTCCGGCGATTCCGAGCGCGACGGATCCCAGTCCCAATGGTGCGGATTACTTTAACGGTGGCGACAACACCGTGCGTCACTCATGCGGGAGCGGCGCGACGGCGCTGGGTGGTACGAGTAACGGGAACATCTGCGGCGTACAGGTGGAGACGAATTTCACCGGCGTGCGGGACAACGCCGCCAATCGCGATCGTTTCGGCGATGCCACGGCGAAAGTGCTGGAGACGTACTTGCGTGTGCACTGGGGGGTGGAGTTGGGACAGTAGGGAGTAGGGAGAGGGGGGTAGGGAGTAGGAGTAGGGAGTATTTTCGTTGCAGTACTCAGTACTACTTACTGCAGTACTCAGTACTTCTTACCGCAGTACTCAGTACTTCTTACCGCAGTACTCAGTACTTCTTACCGCAGTACTCAGTACTTCTTACCGCAGTACTTAGTACCTCACCGCAGTACTCAGTACTTCTTACCGCAGTACTCAGTACTTCTTACCGCAGTACTCAGTACTTCTTACCGCAGTACTCAGTACTTCTTACCGCAGTACTTAGTACCTCACCGCAGTACTCAGTACTTCTTTCCGGCGGTACGCACTACTTCTCAACGGCAGTACTTAGTACTCCTGCCGCGAAAGTACTCCCTACTGCCGCGAAAGTACTCCCTACTGCCGCGAAAGTACTCCCTACTCTTACTCCCTACTCCCCTCTTTCCTACTCCCTACTCGATGCCTCCTCCCCCCGCTACCGGTGATCTGTCGCCGGATGATTTCCGTGCGGTGGCGCATGCGGCTGTCGATTGGATTGCCGACTATCTCGAGCATCCCGAGCGCCTTCCCGTCAAGAGTCCTCTGCACCCGGGCGACGTGCGTCGGGCACTGCCAGCGTCGCCACCGAAACAGGGAGAGCCGCTGGCGGCCATGTTGGCGGATTTTCAGCAGATCATTCTGCCGGGCATCACGCATTGGAATCACCCCTCGTTTTTCGCCTACTTTGCGAATTCCTCGTCGTACGCGGCAATCATTGGCGAGTTGTTGACCGCGGGCATCAATGCCAACGGTATGCTGTGGGTCACCAGCCCCGCCGTCACCGAGTTGGAACAGGTGACGCTCGACTGGCTGCGACAGTTGATGGGCCTGGGCGACGGCTGGTTTGGTGAGATTACCGACACGGCCAGCGTCAGCACGTTCTACGCGCTCGCGGCGGCGCGTGAAGTCAGCGGGCTTGATGTGCGCGCGCGCGGTATGGCTGGGCGTTCCGATATGCCCGTCTTGCGCGTGTATTGCAGCGAACAGGCGCACTCGTCAATCGATAAGGCGGTCATTGCGTTGGGACTGGGGCATGAAAACCTCGTCAAGATTTCCGTCGACGAGCATTTTTGCTTGAGGCCAGAGGCGTTGGAGGCTGCCCTGGCGGGTGACGTGGCGAAGGGCTTTCGGCCTATCGCTGTCGTGCCGTGTGTTGGCACGACGAGCACGACCAGTATCGATCCCGTTCCGGAGATCGTGCGCGTTGCGAAGCGCTACGACTGCTGGGTGCACGTCGACGCCGCCTACGCGGGTCCGGCGGCGATTGTGCCGGAGTTGCGCTATTTGATGGACGGCGTCGATGGCGCGGATTCCCTGGTCGTCAACCCGCACAAGTGGCTGTTCACACCGATGGATTGCTCGGTGCTCTACACGAAGCGTCCCGAAGCACTGAAGCAGGCCTTTGCGTTGTTGCCCGAGTATCTGGTGACCCGCGGGCACGATGATGTGGTCAACCTGATGGACTACGGCATGCAGTTGGGTCGGCGCTTTCGGGCGCTCAAACTCTGGATGGTGCTGCGTGCGTTTGGTGCAGAGGGACTCGCGGAGCGCATTCGCTTGCACTGTGAACTCGCGCGCGACTTCGCGGGTATGGTGCATTTTGAAGGCGGATGGGAGCTGACGGCACCCGTTCCGCTCTCGTTGGTGTGCTTTCGCTACGCCCCGAGCGGCGCGAGTGAGGAAGAGCTGGCGCGCATCAACGCGGCGATCATGGAGCGCGTGAATGCTGGTGGCACCGCGTACCTGTCGCACACCAAGTTGAACGGGAAATACACGCTGCGGTTGGCCATTGGCAACATCCGCACCGCGCGCGTGCACGTGGAGTCGGTGTGGAGGGAATTGCGCGCAGCGGCGCGAGCCGTCGCCTGATGACGCTAGTGCGGCAGCGCGGCTTTGTTCCGTTTGCGTTCTTCCTTTCGCGCCTTCCGCCGTCTGTTCCACCACACAAAGCCAAAGACGCCGGCCGTCACCAGCAGCGCGCCAACCACTTCACCCACTCGCCCAAGGCTGCCGACCACGCGGACGGCGGCCTCTCCGGCGGCGTACCCAATCATCGTGAAGAGGCAGGTCCAGAGGAGCGACCCGAGGAGCGAGGCGATCAGGAACGTCGGCGCCGGGACCTTCGCCGCGCCACAGGCGATGGGGAGCACCACGCGCAAGCCAAAGGCGAAGCGGACAAGGATCGATGCGGTGAGTGGATTGCGCCCCACGACGCGCAACGCGACGGTGCCAGCGGCACGCGTCCTGGGGAAGCGGCGGCGGATGAACTCCCACTTGGCGCGGCCAGCGAGATACAGCAGTGATGTACAGACCCATCCGCCCACGGTAATGCCAACAATGACGCTGGCCAACTGCAGTTCCCCTTCGTGCGCCGCGATTCCGCCAAATACCGGCGCCAGTTCTTCGACCACAATCGCCGACAACCCGAGCACTGCGTAGGTCCAGAACCCGTCGGACAGCGCATCGATGAAATCCAAGCCCGACAGCCCGCTTGCCGCCACGGGATTCGTGGCCGCCACCACGAGAGCGGTCAGTCGGGCGTCAGGCATCATGCGTGGGCAATGTAGCGGGTCGGCTGCAGAATCATCGTACCGAGTGCGACGCGTCTACATCGCACGGCGCCACACGCCCGCCACGTTAGTTGCCGATTCCGGGAACAGGGTCGACGGTCCGGAACTGTCCTGTGTGCGGTGCTGTCAGCCCGACGCGACGACTGAACCAGCTGCGCATGTTGTCAAAGATCTCGTAGAACGTCGGGATCACCAGCAGCGTGAGTAGGGTCGACGTGATCACGCCGCCGATCACAGCGACCCCCAACGGTGCCCGGAACTGCGCGCCTTCTCCGCGCCCCAGCGCCACCGGGATCATGCCGGCGATCAGCGCGAAGGTCGTCATGAGAATCGGACGCAACCGTATGGCGCCCGCTTCAATCAGCGCCTCGCGCAGCGGCAGACCATTTTTCTCGCGCGCCCATTTGGCGAAATCGATCAGCAGAATGGCGTTCTTGGCCACGATGCCGCACAGCAGAATCACACCGATCAAACTCATGATGTTGATCGTGTTGCCCGTGATCGCCAAGGCACCCATCACACCGACCAACGACAGCGGCAGCGAAATCAGGATCGCGATCGGGTCAAGAAACGATCCGAACTGCATCACGAGAATGAGGTACATGAGCGCCACCGCGACACCCAACGCGATGAACACGTTCGTGAATACCTCGTTCTGCTGCTCCACCTGTCCGCCCTGCGACAGCGACACGCCAGGGGGCAACGCAATGTCTTTGATCTTCGCCTGAAAACCAGCGGTGACCTCGGTCAGTGAGCGGCCGGCGATATTGGCTTCCACCTTGATCACGTTGGCGCGGTCAAGATGATTGACGATCGCCGGACCCAGCTCACTCTTGATGCGGGCCACCTGCTGCAGCGGAATCAGCTCCGCGTTGGCCCCCTGCCCCACACCGATGGGCAGCTGCGCAAGATCGGACCCGCGTGCCCGCGCTTCGGGTGAGAGTCGCACAATGACTTTCCGGGTCTGGTTGGTGGGATCGACCCAGTCACCCGCGTCCAATCCGGCGAACGCCGGACGAATGGCTTGTGCCACCTGTCCAACGCTGAGTCCGAGCGCACCTGCCAGACCACGATCGACCTGCACGGTGAGCTCGGGCTTCTGTCCCTTCGTGCTCAACGCCACATCCACCGCGCCCGGCGTGGATTTCATCGCGGCGAGATATTGATCCGCAACGACCTGCAACGCGGCCTTGTCGTTACCACGCAACTCGATGGACACTTGCTTCTGGTCACCGGCAAAGTCGCTGGTGAACACGGCCACACTCGCTCCGCCAATGCGCTTCACATCTTCGCGCATCACCGCCGCCAACTCTTCGGCCCCACGTTCACCTTCCGCGAGACGCACGCCCTTCGGCTTGAGCTTGATATACACGCTCGCCTTGTCCACGGCGCCGCTCGCGCCACCAGCCGTCGTGAAGGCATAGCGGACTTCCGGATAGCCTCCGGCAATCTTAAGCGTTTCGTTGATCTTCTGCCGGAGATAATCCACGTTCGCCCCCGGCGGGGTCTCTACGATCATGTTCACTTCGGCGTTGTCCTCCAACGGAAAGAACCCACCGCCAACCCAGCCCAGAGGCCCCGGCATCATGAGGGCGAAGACAAAGCTCCCCACCGCCAGAAACACCATCGACTTCGTGTGGTCCAACGCCCAGCCGATGACGCGGCGATAGCCGTTCGCCAGCCCGTTAAACCAATTATTGAATTTGTCGAGCTGCTTGGTGATCCACCACTTCTCGTGCTCCTCCTGATGTGGATCAGGCCAGTAGGCCGACAACATCGGATCGAGCGAAAACGACACGAACAGCGATACGAGCACGGAGCACGCGATGGTCAGCGCGAACGGTTTGAACCACTGCCCGGATACGCCTTCCAGGAACGCGATCGGCACGAAGACCGCAATGATCGAGAAGGTTGTCGCTGCCACCGCAAGACCGATTTCGTCGGTCCCCTCTTTGGCCGCCGTAAAATGATCTTTCCCCATCTCGACGTGTCGCACGATGTTCTCGCGCACCACGATCGCGTCGTCGATCAAGATGCCGATCGCCAGCGACAGCCCCAGCAAGGACATCGTATTGAGCGTGAAGCCGAAGGCCCACACGGCAATGAAGCTGGCCAAGACGGACACGGGCAACGCCAGCCCTGTGATGACCGTGGAGCGCCAGGAGTTGAGGAACAGGAATACCACCAGCACCGTGAGCAGCGCGCCTTCGATGAGCGCGCTTTGCACGTTCTCGACGGAGTTCTCAACGCGCTCACCCTTGTCGCGGACCACGCGCAGGGAGGCCCCCTTGGGCAACGTCTTCTGCAACTCCTCGACCTTCTTCGTCACGGCAGCCGCGACCGCCGTGGTGGAGTAGCCGTTCGTCTTCTTGATCTCGATACCGACGGCCTCCTTGATCTTCAGCTCACTGCTGGTCGAGCTGCCGGTTTCGAGACTGTCGAACTTGTAACTGTACAGCGCGAGGGTCCGTTGCTCCTCGGTGCCATCGGTGGCCGTCGCGACGTCACCGAGCCGAATCACGCGGCCGCCACGCTCAGCAACCACCAACTGCATGAAGTCTTCGGGACCATCCAACCGCCCCTGCAAGCGAATCGTGCGTTCGTCCAGCGCACCCGTGACACGACCAACCGGCACCGCCAAGTTGCCGGTTTGGATGGCGGCCACGACCTGTGGTACGCTGACTCCCACCGACTGCAGTCGACGCGGGTCCAGATTGATCGTCAGTTCGCGTTTGACCGAGCCCGACACATTCACATCAGCGACGCCGGGGATGGATCGGATCTCTCGCGTGATCGTGGGGTCGGCGATCTGTGTCAACTCCGACGGCGTGAGCGTCGTAGACACCAGTGACAGCGTGACGATCGGGAAATCGTTCGGACTCACGCGCTTGAGAATGGGCTCCTCCATCTCTTGCGGCAGGTCCTGACGCTTGAGGCTGATCGCGTCGCGAATCTCTTGCGTGGCTTCGGCCAGCGACTTGGAGTAGATGAACTGCGCCGTGATCGCGGCGAAGCCATCGCGCGCCTCGCCGTTAATGGACTCGACACCGGCAATCGATTGAATCGCCTCCTCGATCGGCTCGAGGATTTCGCGCTCGACTTGCAGCGGCGACGCGCCCGGATAGACGATCGTGGTTACGACGACCGGTGGCGTGACCTCCGGGAACTCGTCGGTCTGCAGCTGGAACAGCGCGACGACTCCGAAGCCCACCAACGCGAGCATCGACACGACCGTGATCAAGGGACGCTTGATCGCGTAATCTGAAATGAACATGAGGTGCTCGTTGGTGTGACGTAGACGTCGTTAGTTGTTCTTCAAGGGTGCAGCGGGTGCGTCCTTGGGCGACGACACCACGACCGACGAGCCCACCGAGATGCCGCGGGCGGCACCCAGCAGGACGGTGTCGCCAGCGGCGAGACCCGAGCGAATCTCCAGCATTTCGGCGCCTTCGTCCCGGACACCAAGCTGCACATCCACGCGTTCGACCTTTCCACCCTTGAGACGGATGACGAACGGCGTCAGTCCCGTCTGGTCAACGGCCTTCTCCGGCACAAGGATCCCAAGACGCTTCTCCGTCGACACGCGTCCCGACACAAAGAGCCCGGCCACCAGCGCACTCTGCGAGTTGGGCACCGTGGCTTGAATGCCCACCTGCCGGGTTTGTGGATCCACCATGGGGCTGATGCGCGTCACGCGGCCATCCAGTTGTCGATCGGATCCATTCACCGTGAAGCGCACGGTCGACCCAACGCGCACGTCCGCGAGTGCCGTGGTGGGCACTGATCCTTCAACCTTGAGGCTTCGCGGATCGATCACCGTGAACAGCGCGGCACCCGGCGAGACAATGTCTCCCGGGCTCACCGACTTCTCCGCGACCACGCCGGAGAACGGCGCGCGGACGGTCGCGTTCCGCAACCCCTTCTCGGCCACCGTCACGCGCGCCTTCGCATCCGCCAACTGTGCCTGCGCAATCAAATTCGCACGCTCGGCCCCCTCTACGTCACGTTCGGAGATGGCACCGGCAGTGAACAACGTCCGGGAGCGACCCAACTCGCGCGCCGCTTGATCGGCTGAGACGGTGGCCTGTGCCAGCCCAGACCGTGCGCCCATCGCCTGACCATCAAGGATTGCCGACTCAATGCGCGCGAGCGTTGCGCCAGCGGCGACGCGCTGCCCCGCTTCGACGTAGGTCTGCAGCACGGAGCCCGCGACTTCCGCCCGAATGCGCGCTTCGCGTTCGGCCACGAGGTTGCCGGAAATCGACGGCCCGCTACGCAAGGTGTCGGTGCTGGTGACGGCGATGTTATCGGGCCCGATCGTCTGCACGGTTGGTGCGGTCACGGCCGGCGCTTCTTTCTTTGTGCAGGCGCCAAGCAGCATTGCACTCACCACGAGACTGGTTGCAGAAACGACAGGCGCCATCCGGCGCATGGTGGTCATCATGGGATAGAGCCGGTTGATGTGGGAGAGCCAACGGAAAGCGGAAGGTCACGCAAGAGTTCGAGGCGCTTGCGGGCAACCTGCAAGTCGCGCGAGGCGCGTGCGCGGTTCCCCAGTGCCTGTTGCAGCTGCACGCGCGTTTCAGAGAGTTCGAGTTGCGTGGAGATCCCTTCACGAAAACGCACCTCGGCAATCGTGTAGGCGCGCTGCGCTTGTTCGGCCGTGCCAACACTTGCTTGCCACGTGGCCTCGGCTTCCGTGAGGCGGAGCGTCGAGCTGCGGGCGTCGAGCGCGGCGCCCTCTTCGGCTTGGCGAAGTCGCTGTTGCGCTTCGATGACGCCCGCTTGCGCCGCGAGAATATCCCCGCGCACCCGACCCCCGGTGAAGATCGGGTAGGAGAGACCGACACCGACGGTCCAGTTTGGCAGGAAGTCGGTGAGGGCCGTTGGTAACACACCGATGGGATACGCCAGTCGCTGATAGTTCGTCGTGGCAGCGAGGGTTGGCAGCCGCTGCGCCTTGGAGACTTTGAGTTGCTGTTGCGCCACCTCGAGCCCCCTGAGCGCCTGTCGAACGGGAGCGCGACGTGACGCGGTGGTATCACTGCCGGCGACCGTGCGTGCCACACGCGCTTGCACTGCGGGATCGATCAACAACACATCACTCGCCGCCACGTTGACGGTAGACGGGATCGTCGCCGCCGCGGTAGGCGCGACCACGGTGGCCTCAACAATACTGTCCGTGAGTGCGAGCGACCGGTCTTCGGCCACGTTGAGCAACTGCCGCAGCCGGACATACGCGAGCTCGCGGTTCGTGCGCTCGCGCAGCCACGCCGGGCGCTGGTTGTCGCGCGTCACTTGCGCGCGAATGAGTTCGAATTCAGAGGCCGATCCCACACTGCGCGTGAGCTGGACTTGTCGCAACGCGCGCTCCGATTGCACCAATGCAGAATCCGAGATCGTGACCAGGCGATCCGCCAGGAGGGCGTCATAATAGGATTGCGTCACATCGAGCTGCACTTGCGTCTGCGCCGTGGTGATACCGATTTCGGCGGACTCACGACCCAATCGTGCCGCGCGCACGCTTGCCGAAGTACCGGCATTGAAAAGCGTCTGCGACGCAGTCAAGCCGAAGTTGAAATTGTATTGCGACGCAAAGATGCGCGTGAAGGGATTCTGCGCTGCGCCTCCCGTGGTGTCAGCGCCACCTCCGCCGGTGTCGCCACTGCCACGGGACGCCGCGGCGAACTGGTTTTGCAGCTGCTTTTGCCAGTTGAGCGTGGTGTTCACGGTAGGTAGAAACGCCGAGCGTGCCTGAGCAAGGAGGCCGCGTGAGCGCTGCTCGCCGGCGCGCGCGAGAGCGACCTGTTCACTCGAGCCACCGGCGAGTCGCAAGGCGGCGTCGAGCGACAACGAGAGCGGTGCACTGGCAGACTGCGCCGGCACCTCGCGCGCGACGATCGCCAGTGCACCGGCAAGTGCGATGCGCAAAACGGTTGCGCGTGGACTATACCTGAGAGGCATTATTTAGTAGGCAACGGTGGAGAGCTCACACCACGTGAAGCGTTGGCGCTGCGACGAGCTGTACGAGTGAGCGGGACAGAAGGTTCCGACGCAACGCCAATGCCGCGCAGGAAGATGCGAACGTATGCATGGAGGGAGTCGTCGACGGACTGCGGGAACATGGCCGGCATGATTTCGCGATTCATCGCGTCGGCAAAGATGGCGCCCATCAACATCGACACGGCGCCCCGCACATCGGCGGGAAGGGTGGCGTCCGGATCGGAGATCCAGCCCTGCCGACGCAATTGGACAGCGTACTGGCGCAGTTGCGCGAAGGCCCCACTCGGCCCTTCGGCCGCGCAGACCGCCGTCTCCGGCCGTTCCACCGCTTCGCTCATCATCTGCCGCACGATATCGCGCATTGCGGCCAACGACGCATGATGCGCACGCACCCACGCAAACAGCTCGCGCGGGGGATGGACCGGAGGCTGCGGCAACATCACCTCCTGCTCTAGCCTCGCACATTCCCGCATGGCCGAGTCGAGGAGCGCGTCCTTGGAGCCAAACTGCCGGAAGATCGTGACTTCGTTCACCCCGGCCTCTTCGGCGATACGACGCGTGGTCGCGCCTCCCCGACCGTGCAGCGCATAGACGCGCGCGGCAGCGTGGAGGATTCGGTGGCGATGGTCTTCGGTCATCGGACAAAGGTAATGCAAGTACATGCTTGCGGGCAAGTGGGCACTTGCACACAGTGTCTCATGGAGGATGGGTGCAGGGTGGTTTCGCGTGCTACCTTTTCCGGATGTCCGGACTCGACGACTTACTGCGCGCGGCACGAGAGGCCCAAGCCGAACGGCCGCACGTGCCGTTGGCCTTGGCGACGCTGTGTATGGTGGAAGGGTCGTCGTATCGTCAGCCAGGCGCGCGACTCCTCGTTGACGTCGAGGGGCGGGTACTCGCGGGAGCGGTGAGCGGGGGATGCCTTGAGGGCGACGTAGCGGCGCATGCGGCAGCGGTTTGTGAACGGGGAGCGCCCAAGCGGCTGACGTACGACTTGCGAGAGGATCTCGAATCCATCTGGGGTTTCGGGGCCATGTGCGACGGGGTTGCCCATTTACTGCTTGAGCCGCTGGCTGAGCCGTCATGGCTGGCCAGCGCCTGCACCATTCGCGAGGCACGCACGGGCGGTGCCCTGGTCACCGTTGTGGAGGAGTCCGAGCGTGGCGGAACGCGCCTGCTGCCATTATGCGACGAGATCGTCCAGCGTGCCGTGAAGCCGCTGATTGACGTCGCCACCCAATTGCATCGTCCGCATGGCGACAGCGTGCTCCTCGACGACCATCACGTCCACTGTCTGATTGACCCGCTCACGCCGCCCATTTCGCTGATCGCGATTGGCGCTGGGCGCGGCGCCGAGGCCTTTGCGTGCATCGCGGGCACGCTCGGTTGGAGGGTCACCGTTATTGATCACCGGTCCGCGGTCCTGGAGTCGCTGTCGCTGCCGAAGTGGGTGACGCGGCGGTGTGCGCGGACGTCGGACGGGCTCGCACAGATCACGCGGGATGAGCGCACCGCCGTCGCACTGCTCACGCACCAGTTTGCGATCGATCTCGAATGGCTGACAGCGCTGCTGCCGCTACCGCTCCCCTACGTGGGCGTGCTGGGCTCGCGGCAGCGTGCTGCGCAATTGTTGGACGCTGTGCGCGACGGTGGGCTGCAGGTATCTCCGCAGATGGAGAGACGTCTGCACGCGCCGATCGGACTGGACCTTGGTGGAGAGACACCGGAGTCTATCGCGCTCGCCTCGATCGCCGAGATTGAGGCGGTCATGCATGGACGCCCCGGCGGAGCACTGCGTGACCGGCACAGCCCCATACATGCCCGGACGCCGACGCCCACTCCGTCTTCGTGAGCACACGATGAGCGCATGGTGAGCATCGCCGGGGTGGTGTTGGCGGCGGGCGGATCGCGGCGACTGGGAACGCCCAAGCAGCTGCTCGTCGATGCGCACGGTGAGACCTTGGTGCACCGTTCGGCGCGACAACTCCTGGATGCAGGATGCGTACCCGTGGTGGTGGTGCTCGGCGCGGTGCCCGAGGCGATCGGCGCCGCGGTGCGAGACCTCGATGTGCAGGCACTCCAGAACGACCGGTGGCCCGAGGGGATTGGCACCTCTATTTACTGCGCGATCAGCGCGCTGATGGCGGCAGGCCCGCGTTCGCGCGTTGATGCGGCACTGGTCGTGGCTTGCGACATGCCGAGCGTGTCGACCCAGCACCTGCTCGCTCTGGTTTCACAATCACAGGCCGGCGCGCGTCGGGTCGGCTCGGCATATACGGGGGACGGTGGTCGAACGGTGATAGGGATCCCCGCCGTGCTGCCTCAAGCGGACTGGGCCGTGCTTCGGGCGCTGTCCGGCGACCGAGGCGCGCGCGATTTATTTCTCCTGCCAGACACCCTTTCGGTTTTTCTTCGTTCGGGTAATTTTGATCTCGACACGCCAGCGGACGTCGCGCGCTGGCGTGGGACGCACCCACCACCCACTCACCCACCCCATCCCATGTCCTCCGTCGCTACCCGCGCTCTCGCCGACCTCGATCACGAGATCGACGGCACCCGTCGAATGCTGGAGCGTGTCCCCGCAGACCATCTCGATTTCACGCCACACGCAAAGTCGTGGCCGCTGCGAACGTTGGCCAACCATCTCACCGACTTTGGCACGTGGGGTGAAATGACACTCACTACCGACGTACTCGACTTCGCACACCCCATGCCGCCTGGCCCGCCGGTACCTACCACGGCGGCAGGCTTCGTGGCGCAGTTCGATGAACGGATGGCGCGCTTTAAGGCGGCTCTCGCCGAAGCGACCGACGAGCACATGATGGGCACGTGGACGATGAAGAACGGCGATACGGTGCTCATGGCGATGCCGCGCGTTGCCGTGCTTCGGAACATGGTCATCAGCCATATGATCCATCACCGGGCGCAGCTGACCATGTATTTCCGGATGCTCGACATTCCTGTGCCGGGACTCTATGGACCGAGTGCCGACGAGCCGGGAATGATGTAGCTCGCGTCTGGCACGGAGCTATCACGGTGGACAGGGAACGCGCGCCCGGAATCGCGCGTTGCGCTGCCCACCGTGTTGGCGCTGTGCTTTGGCGTCGTCGAGCGCTCAGGAACGCCTGATCACCTTACCGCGAGACAGTGTCGCTCGGGCTCGTCGGCTGCGTATCGATTTCCGAGCCGCGACGACGAGGCACGAGCAGATCGCGTCCATCCCGATGAAAGCGATCCATTGCTGGCGGTCCGCCGTTGCGGTCTTCACGCCCGCCCCCAGCGCCTGGTCCGCCGGGGCCCCGAGAATTGCCTTGGCGAAGGCCACCCTTCCGGAAAGCCCCGTTCCGCCTGCCACCCTGCTTCATACGGCCATTCCGCATGTCGGCGCCCCGACCGTCGCGCATTGAGACGCGCATGGCATCGGCCTTCGTGCGCTGGCCTGGCGTGAGCACGTTTCTGGCGTCCTGCTGCATCTTGAGTTGCGAGACCTGGACGTCGGTCCGGAGACGCGCCATCCGCTCATACGCGCCGCGGGCTTTCTCGACATTTACATCGCCCTTCGTGGCGTCCATAAGATCGGCTTGCGCCCGCAGCATGTCCGCCTGATTGAGCTGCGGCCGTGCCGTCGATTGCAGGGTCTCAAGCTTCTTGACCTGTTCGTCGCTGAGCTCGAGCTGCTCGCGCATACGAAGCAGATCAGCACCGGGGCCACCCACGCGCGGTCGCGACTGCATCGGCGATGGCCCGCCGCGACGAGCGCCGGACATGGTGTCACGACCCGCCGCTGTCGGCGGCCCTGCACGGTTTGGTCGCGGAGTCGCCGGGCGGGTTTGCGCCACAGCGACGGCCGACGTCAGGGCGGTGACCGCGAGGGCCAGCACACTTCTGTTCAAAAGCGATCGCATAGGAATCTTCCTCGTTGTAGGAAGCGTCTGCATCGCCAGGACTTGGCACAAGCGTTCGCTTCCTAACGTTGGACTATGGTCGCCGTCAAACGTTAAGCGAGATCGTGGCGCCGACTGCAGTGCGCGTGGGCGTCGGGATCCACCGCTTATCCCAACGATGTAGCCAACTGCTGCGTCACGGGGTAGACGACTCGTGCGCGCCGATGCACTGTCGGTTGTTGCCCTGCCCTTCACTTTCCCGTACCCGCCCTGGTGACATCGGTCCTCGACGCCATCGTCACGTTTTTCATGAAATTCCCGCTGCGCGTATTTGCGCGCGGCGACTTCGTCGTTGCCCCTGTCGTGCCGATCGTCGTGCTCGGGCTTGCTGCTGCGCTGGCCGTGCTATTCGTGGCATGGCTCTACGCTCGCGTGCGCTCTGTCTCTGTGCTGGATCGGGTCGTGCTCGGTACGCTGCGATCACTGGCCGTGCTTCTGGTGTTGGGGTGCCTGTTGCGGCCAGGTGTGGTGATCGCATCGGCCGTCCCGCAGCGCAACGTGTTTGCGATCGTGATGGATGACTCACGCAGCATGCGTATTCGCGACGTGTCCGATAGCGCTCGACTGGCCGTGGTCCAACGCGCCTTTGACGACACCGCACTGGTGAGTACGAAGCTTGGTGAGCGTTTCGCACTGCGCCGTTTTCGTTTCGCCTCCGAAGCCTCGCCATTGGCGAGTGCACGCGATCTGACGGGGGTCGGAACGCGATCGGATCTTGCGCACGCACTTGATGGGGTGCGCGAAGATTTGAACGGATTGCCGCTGGCCGGTGTGGTACTGGTGTCCGATGGTGCCGACAACGGCGGGACCCGTTTCGATGACGCGCTGCTCGCGCTGCGCGCGCGTCGTATTCCCGTGTATACCGTTGGCGTCGGGAAGGAGCGATTTGAGCGTGATCTGGCTGTCGAGCGTGTGCAATCGCCGCGCCGTGTGCTCGCGGGTGCGAACATTCTTATAGAAGCCGATGTGCGATTACGCGGTATTGGACGCGAGCGTGCAACCGTGACCATTGAAGCAGACGGTCGCGTCGTCGCGACCGACACCGTGGCGCCGCCAGCCAGCGGCGACCTGGCGCATCTTCGTGTGCGCGTTCCCCCTTTGCCTGCCGGTATTCACCGCTTAGCCGTGCGCGCGAAACCGGTGAGCAACGAAACCGTCACGGAAAACAACGAGTGGCACACGACCATCGACGTGCGGGCGGGTCCTGATCGTATCTTGTATCTGGAAGGGGAACCGCGACCGGAGTTTGCGTTTATCCGCCGCGCCGTTGCGGCGGACAGTGGGGTACAAGTCGTGGGCTTGATGCGGAGCGCCGAACGCAAATTTTTACGCCTCGGCGTTCGTGACAGCCTCGAACTGCTGGGCGGGTTTCCCACGACACGCGAAGAACTCTTCGCCTATCGCGCCATTGTGCTGGGCAGCATCGAGGCATCGTTCTTCACGGCCGACCAGTTGCGCATGATCGCCGAGTTTGTCAGCAAGCGGGGTGGTGGGCTGATGGTGTTGGGCGGGCGCGCGTCGCTCTCGGAAGGCGGCTTTGCGGACACACCCTTGTCCGATGTTCTGCCGATCACGCTCACGCGTGGTGAACAAAACCTCGACGGTCCGGCCACCACGCTGAAGATTCGCCCCACACGCGCGGGCGAGGGCCACGCGGCAGTGCAGGTCCGGAACAGCGTGGCAAGTTCACGGGCGAAATGGGATTCCATGCCGTCGCTCACCAGCGTGAATCGCAGCGGCACACTGCGCGCCGGCGCCACAGTGCTCATGGCGGGCCAGGTTGAAGGTGGAAGAGCGGACATTCCGGTGCTGGCGTGGCAACGCTATGGGCGAGGCATGAGCGCAGTGTTCAACGTGCAGGATTCGTGGCTATGGCGGATGGACGCCACCGTTGCCGTCGACGACGTGACGCACCAAACGTTTTGGCGACAAATGATGCGCTGGCTGGTTGATGATGCACCGGCGCCATTCGAGCTCACCGCGTCGCCAGCACATGTCGCGCCCGGTGAACCGGTCACGCTCCGCGCGCACCTCGCCGACAATCTGTTCGGCGACATCAACGATGCAAACATTTCGGCGGTCGTGACCACGCCGACTGGCACCACACTCACGGTGCCGCTCGAATGGTCGCTGCGCGAAGACGGCTCGTACGCAGGCCGATTTCATGCAGCCGATTCGGGACGCTACAGTATCGTGGCGTCGGCGTCGCGCGCAACGGACAGTACGCGCACGGCATCGACGACCTTGCTGGTGGACGATCAGGGAGCGGATGTGGCGCAAGCCGAGCAACGTGCCGATGTCCTGAAACGCATCGCCAGTGAGACGGGTGGTCGGTACTACTCCATCGACAATGTGTCTCAGCTTGCGGACGATGCCATGTTCACGGAGAGCGGCGTCACGGTGCGCGAAGCGAAGGATCTCTGGGATATGCCCATTGTCTTCGTGCTGCTCGCGCTGTTGTTGGGCGCGGAGTGGGCGTTCCGTCGGTGGCGAGGTCTCGCATGAGCGGACTGCGTCTCGCGCTCGCCGCCGCCGTCTGTCTGTCGACGATTCGCGCCCTTCCGCTGCACGCACAGCGCACGCACGTGCTGATCGTGTCGGGTCTGTCCGGGGATCCGGTGTACAAGACGTCCTTCCAGCGGATCGCGACCACCGTGCGCGACGCGGCGCGTACCCGTTGGAACGTGAACGACTCGAGCCTGATCGTGTTGACCGAGGATTCTGTGCCGAACACACTCTCACGCGGCCGTTCCACGCGTGACGCGGTTGGCAGCGCGTTCACACAGCTCAGCCAGCGAGTACAAGCCGGTGACGTCGTCATGGTATTGCTGCTTGGACATGGGAGCGGGGAAGGCGCCACGTCCAAGGTCAACCTGCCGGGACCTGATGCCACGGCCGCAGACTACAAGGGATGGCTGTCCGGCTTTGGGAAGCAGAGTGTGGTCTTAGTGAACGCCGCCACCGGTTCGGGGGATTTTGTGCCGGCCCTCGAGGGTCCGGGCCGCGTCATCATCACGGCGACTAAAAGTGCGATCGAGAAGAACGAGTCGGTCTTTGCGGGGTTCTTCGCCAAGGCGCTGGCTGGCGATGAATCCGACGGAGACAAAGACGGGCGCGTGTCGGTGCTTGAGGCGTTTCGCTTTGCCACGCGCGAAGTGGTCAAGACCTACGAGTCCACCGGTCGGATGCAGACAGAACACGCAAGACTGAGCGATTCCACCAGGGCGACCACCATTTCCTTCGGCAAGACCACGACAAGTACCGATCCGCGCGTCGTAGTGCTCATCGCCGAACGCCAGACTCTCGAATCTGATGTCGCTGCGCTCCGTGGTCGGAAGGCCACGATGGACTCTGCCAGCTACGACCGCGAGCTGGAGCGACTGCTGATCGCGATCGCCGAGAAGACGCAGGCGATCCGCGCCGCGGGAGGAAAGCCATGAAGCAACTGTTCTGCACGCTGGCGATGGCGTGCTCTCTGTCCGCATGCGCCCCCACCGATTCACCGGCACAGGCGCTCACGCCATCGCGCGCGACACCGCCCGTACCAACGCGATGGGACGCGCAGATCCAGCACGCCGAGGCGGCGTCACGGCGCGGCGATCGACGCGAAGCGTCTCGGCTGGCGACGCAGATCGTCACGGCATACACAGCCGCGAACTCGTGGAACAGCGCCGAGCATGTGGTTGCCGGACGTGCGTACGTGCTCCTGTCGTCCGGCAGTGCGCGTGCGGCGCGCGCGGCGTTGGCGGCGTTTGACGCCGGAGCGGCCGACAGCAGCAATCTCGATGCGACCCGTCGCACGGGTGCGCTATTCCTCGACAAGTACAACGCTCCCGATGCGCGGTTGTCTTTCGAATCGGTGTTGAAGCGTGCACCGAACGATGCCGAGTCGATATTTGGCATCGCGCAGGTTGAAGAGTTTGAAGGAAAGCCAACGGCGCTGGAAACCGCTCGGAAGGCGCTGGCGATCAACGCCGCCCTCTCGCCCGCATTAGCGTTCGTCGCCCGCATGCAGCTCGAAGCGGAGCAGTGGGACTCGGCGGCAACCAGCGCTCAGCGCGCGCTGTCGGTCGACTCGACTTCGCTCAGCGCGTGGTCGGTGCTGGGAGCCACCGCGTGGCTCCGTGGCGATTCCATGACGTATCGCACGGCACTGGCTGCAGCGACAAACATCCAGCCACGCCCCGCCGAGTTCTTTGCAGAGTTAGCCGATGCCGCGGTGCGTCAGCGCCGATATGAGGAGGCCGTGCGCATCGGCGAACAAGCGGTGCGCTACGATTCGCTGTCCGTGCGCGCGCTCGGCGTCCTGGGTACGAACCAGCTGCGCACCGGTCGTATGGCCGCGGGGCAGGCATCGCTCGATCGCGCCTTCGCGCTCGATCCGTTCAACATCTGGCACAAGAACACGCTGGATCTGCTGGATAAACTCAGGACCTTCAAGTCGATTCGCCAAGGACGATTCGAAGTGGTCGCGCCAACGGAAGAAGCCGACCTGTTGGCGCTGTACATCATCCCGTTGCTTGAGCGCGCGTTCGATTCGTTGCAAGTCCGGTACGATTATACACCACCCACGCCAGTGCGGTTGGAGTTCTATCGATACCACGCCGATTTTTCAGTCCGCAGCGTCGGACTGGCCGGACTTGGTGCGCTGGGCGTCAGCTTCGGGAGTCTGTTGGCCATGGATACACCCAGTGCGCGTGAGCGCGGCGACTTCAACTGGGGGTCCACCGCTTGGCATGAGCTGACCCATGCGTTCACGCTTGGTGCGTCTGCGCATCGCGTACCCCGCTGGCTCTCCGAGGGCATGTCGGTGCTGGAGGAGCGGCGCGCCCAGCGTGGCTGGGGTGCGGACGCGAGTGTGCAGTACCTCGCCGCGTTGAACGCCGACTTGCTGCGTCCGATCAGCACATTGAACGAAGGCTTTCTGCGTCCGCGCTTTCCCGACGAGATCGGATTCAGTTACTACCAAGCATCACTCTTCTGCGAAATGGTGGAAAGCACACAGGGTGCGAAAGCCCTGGCTGCGCTGCTCACTGGGTATCGTGATGGCCTGGGTACACCAGCCGTCTTTCAGAAGGTGCTGAACCTGACCGCTGCACAGGTGGATCAGCTGTTCAACGCATGGATGCGCGCGAAGTTCGCCGTGCCCCTGAAAGCAATTACGGCGAATCGTACGACAGCGGGTGGCGCGCCGAGTGGCGGGCCGCCGAACGGGCGAGCTCCGTCAGCGCCCATGCTTACGACGGGCGGTGCGTTCATTGAAACGATGAAGTCGGCAATGGAAGCGGTGGAACGCAAGCAGCAGGACTCGGCGCGCGTGCGACTTGAACGGGCGCAAGCGCTCTTCCCGGACTATGCGGGCGACGACAGCCCCGCCTGGTTTCTGGCGCAGCTCGCGCGCGAGCGCGGAGACACGACGGTGGCGCTTACGCAGTTGGCAATTGTCACCGGAAAGAACGAAACGGCGTGGGAGCCGAATCTGTTGGAGGCGGATCTTCGCGAACGCCAAGGCGATGTGGCGGGAGCGATGGCCGCGTTGGAACGGTTACTTTGGATTTCACCGTACGATAACAGCCTGCACGACCGGCTTGCGACGCTCGCATCACGTCGCGGTGCGCACGCAGTGGCACTGCGGGAGCGGCGCGCGGTGCTGGCGAATGCGCCAGCTGATCCGCTCTCGGCACGCTACGAGTTCGCACGTGCACTCGCCGCTGCTGGCGACGTGGCGGCCGCGAAACGGGAAGTGTTGCAGATCCTCGAGCAGGCGCCGTCGTTCGAAAAGGCGCAGGCCTTGTTGCTCGAGCTCCGCGCCAAGCCGACCGATGCCGCCCGCCGTGATGACGCGCGGGACGACCCGCGCCACCTATGAGGGATCCGTGAAGCAACCACTCGCGACGTCTGCCGCGTTTCTTTGGCGAGCGCTCAGTGTTCGCGCAATCCTCTTGAGCGCCTGTACACTGGTCGCCCTGGCGCAGTCGGCCAGCGCCCAACGCGGTGGTGGTGGTGGCCGACGTCGCCAGGAACAAGTGTTCGAACCAAACGTGCCGTATAACGGGAAGTTCACGTATGTGCGCATACGCTACGAATTGCCGCAGAGCTTTGGCGGCTTCGGTGGCGGCGACATCAAGTGGGCCCATGATTACCCGCGCGGTGAACGGAATTTCACGAAGGTCATGACCGCCCTGTCCACCATCCGGACCCAGCAAACAGGCAGCAACATTCTCACGCTTGACGATCCGGCGCTCACCAGATATCCGATCGCATTCCTCACCGAGCCGGGGTTTTGGCGCCCGAACGATCTCGAGATCGCCGGACTGCGCAACTATATCGCCAAGGGCGGCTTCATCGTGTTTGATGACTTCGCCGGTGAGCACTGGAATAACTTCGACGAGCAGCTGCGCAAGGTCTTTCCGAAATTGCGCCCGATTCCGTTAACGCTTGATCATCCGGTTTTCGATTCATTCTACAAGATCAAGTCGATCGACCTGTCGCATCCATACTATCGGGGCCTCCAGGCAGTCTTCTATGGGCTCTTTGAGGACAACGATCCCAGGAAGCGACTGCTGGGCATCGCCAACTACAACTTCGATATGTCTGAATTCTGGGAGTTCTCCGACGAAGGCATGTTTCCCGTGGATGCCTCCAACGAAGCGTTCAAGATCGGCGTGAACTACATCATCTTTGCGCTGACCCGGTAGCTGATTGTACGCATGCAGCGGCGCCCGCGTACTCGTCCAACCTGTTTCTCTCCCTTCACCCTGCCCTCCCGATGACCTCTCCTGCCGCCGAACTGGACCGCCTTGACGACGCCACGTTGGCCGACCGACTGCAAGGTGCCGGCGACCGTATTACGCGTGAAATTCGCAAGGTCATTGTCGGACAGGAGTCCGTCGTCGAACAAGCGCTGATCGCCCTGTTTGCCGGCGGCAACTGTCTGCTGGTTGGCGTTCCGGGGCTGGCCAAGACGCTCCTCATTTCGACGATGGCGAGAGCGCTGGATCTCAAGTTTTCGCGCATTCAGTTCACACCGGACCTCATGCCGTCCGACGTGACGGGCACTGACGTCATTCAGGATGACCCGGCTACGGGACAGCGACGGCTGGCATTCATGCCGGGGCCGGTGTTTGCGAACGTGCTGTTGGCCGACGAAATCAACCGGACGCCGCCAAAAACGCAGGCGGCGCTGCTGGAGGCCATGCAAGAGCGACGCGTCACGGTGCAAGGGCGCACGTACGAGCTGGACGCGCCATTCTTTGTGTTCGCCACGCAGAACCCGATCGAACTGGAAGGGACGTACCCACTGCCGGAAGCGCAGCTGGACCGCTTCATGCTGGAGGTCATGCTCGACTACTTGCCGGAAGAAGATGAAGTGGCGGTTGTGCGCGCGACGACGTCGCTGCCAACAGAGGCGGTCCAGTCGGTGGTGTCCAAGGCCGAGATCCTTGCCTTCCAGCGCGTGGTGCGTCGACTGCCGATCGCCGACGCGGTGACGCGCTACGCCGTCAAGCTGGTGCGTGCATCCCGCCCGGGCGATGGCGCACCGGATTTCGTGAAGCAATGGGTGTCGTACGGCGCATCCGTGCGCGCCGCGCAGGCGCTCGTGCTTGGATCCAAGGCACGTGCCCTGTTGCAGGGGCGCGCCAGTGCGAGCTTCGAGGACGTGCGCGCGTTGGCGCGGCCCGTGTTACGCCACCGCGTGCTGGTGAACTTTCAGGCGCAGTCTGAAAAAGTGACGACCGATCAGCTCGTTGCCAAACTGCTTGATATCGTGCCGATGCCCAAGTCGGGGATCTGAGCGTGAGCACCGCTCCCGCGTCATTTCTCGAGCCGGCGTTGCTGGCTCGGATCTCCGATCTGGCGCTGCTGGCCCGCACGGTGGTTGATGGCTTCATGCACGGGCAACATCGCTCGCTGCGCAAAGGCTCGTCGCTCGATTTTGCCGAACATCGCTCGTATCAGCCGGGAGACGACCTGCGTCGTATCGACTGGCGTTTGTATGGCCGCACCGATCGCTTTTACATCAAGCAGTACGACGCGGATACAAACGCCGGTGTGCTCTTTGCCCTCGATCAGTCGGGGTCGATGGACTTTGCGAGCGGCCCAGTCACCAAGTTCGAATACGCGCGGTTTTTGACCGCCTCGCTGGCGTGGCTCACGCAAAAGCAGGGCGATCGCGTCGGACTTGCCACGTTCACTGGCGATCTGGTAGAAGTGGTGCCGCCGTCGGTGCGACATCTGCAATTGATGTTGCACACTCTGGGACGGACGACGCCCAAAGGCACGAGCGAGCTGGTGGCGTCGGTGAATCGGCTCGGCGTGCTCACGCAACGGGCCGGCATCACGGTGCTGATCAGTGACTGCTACGAGCGTCCGGAAGCGTTGGGCCGATCCATCGATGCGCTCCGAATGCGCGGCCATGACGTGATCGTGTTTCATATTGTCGATCCTGCCGAGCTCTCGCTGCCTGGCGATATGCCGGCGACCTTCGAAGACGCCGAGAGTGGCGCCTTGTTGCCGCTTCGACCGGACGAGCTTCGCGACAAGTACCGTGTGTTGGTAACGGCACATCACGAGGCGCTGGCGTCGCGTATCGCCGCCGCTGGCGCTGACTACGTGCGTTTGAATACCAGTGAGCCGCTGGACCGGGCGCTTCACGCCTATCTCGACGCGCGGATCTCGCGCAGTCGCGTGCGGTAGGGCGAACGTCACTCATGGGTCTCGGTTTTCTCGTCCCCGCGTTTCTCGTCGGTCTGGCCGCGTTGGTCATTCCGCTGCTCATGCATCTGCGTCATCGCGACAAAGATCGGCCGTATCGGTTTCCCTCGCTGATGTTCCTGGAGCAGCTGCCCATTCGGACCTCGCAACGGCAGCGCATCACCGACTGGCCGCTACTGCTCCTGCGTGCCCTCGCCGTAGCGCTGTTGGCCCTCGCGTTTGCCCGCCCGGTATTCACCTCACGCGCGGCGGCCGCCGCCGATACGCGTTCACGCGCGGTCGTCATCGCCCTCGATCGGTCGCTGAGCATGAGCCACTCGGCGGTGTGGCCGGCAGCGTTGGATTCTGCCCGCGCCGTCGTGCGCGCACTCGGCGCGCGTGATCGCGTGGGCGTGGTGGTGTTTGACGATGCCGCGGAGATTGCGCAGCGTT
>Ga0335394_10001483_pt1 | contig 26474 bp, 27 predicted proteins | sample MAT03_FD_205741 | JGI IMG/M metagenome (GOLD analysis project Ga0335394, IMG submission 205741) | Freshwater microbial communities from Lake Fryxell liftoff mats and glacier meltwater in Antarctica - MAT-03 (spades assembly) (version 2) ...
TTGCTCCAGGCAGTTCATTGTTTCATAGTCGGAGGATTCTGTCGAGAAAATCCTGGTGAAATCTCAATCGGCGCTCATTTCTAAATGCTGGTTTCGTGGCGTCGCTGGTCCACTCGATTTGCAGATTGCTTCAATTGCGGCACTCAATGGCTTGATCCTTGTGATGAGCAACACTCGTGAATTCACCAGAATCTCCGGACTGCAGGTCGAGGCCTGGAGTGTGTGATTTGCAATCCGGAATCCGAACCGAAAACGCATAACGGAACCGAATACGGGTGTTTGATAAGACGGTTCCTGACAGCTTTTGCCTTCCATATTGGCCCCCATTCGTTCATGCCCAGTAGCATCAAAAACTCCTTTTCTCAGAACGAATGACTGCGGTCTGCTTGTTGTAACTGGTTTCTGCGTCGCGATAACCATGATGCAATCTCTCCCTTACTCGAAGGTCATTAATTGATTTATGTCAGTGCGCAAATGGGATGCTGTGAGATCGATCATTCCAACCGCAGGTAGTTTATCAGGTCCGAATCTGCTATCGCATTACTACCGGCGAGGGAGGAAAACGATACAATTCATGCTTCCATCTTTCCTCGTTTCAGTACCCGGCCATCAATGTCCTCCCCAGTAAACGAATCCGGATATTTCGCTTTGGCTGGTTTTCTATATCAGTTCTTGGCGTGCGGGGTGGAAGCATTCGAGATATGCGGCAACTTGCAGAAACACAGCGATGCACCAGACGGGTTGTTGATTCTCGAATGGTTCGGGGAGGACGCATGTGTGCTCCCGCCTGACGGCGGGAAACCAAAACTGGTTCAGTGCAAGTTCACAGCCGGTGAATCGACGATGACGCCTGCAAAGGTGAGAGAGATACTTATTGCGTTTCGTCGGTCAATACGTGCCCAAGGTTTGAGTCCATCAGAAGCCAACTATGAACTGGTTACGAATTTGTCCTTTTCTGGCGACTTGGAAGCTTGGACGACGCCAGAGAATCAGGCTTCACTTGAAGATTTAATTCGCGAGTCATCGACTTCGTTAGTGGCCAATGTTCGGGAGCTTGCTACGATCCACAGACGGTTAAAATACACTCCAAAGGCCAATAGCCAGCTTCGAGCGGCGATTGATGCACAGTGTAGCCAATTCGGCGTGTTGGAGCATGAGACGGACTCCTGTGTGCGACAACTTGTTGGCTTCCTTTTCGAGAAAGCTGCCAACAAAATAGACCGTGTCGTGCGCCGTGATGATCTTGATAATGCGTTAGTCGGACTCAAGAAACCTCTCCGCTTATTGTGTCGAGACTCTGTCGAACTGCAATGCAAGAACGTTGAGCAATTCAAGGCTGCTGAGACGTCTGGGCAACGTACGGTTTCCCGTCAGGTGTCGGTAGATATTTCGAAAGCGTTCCTTCAATATCCGCTGATTGTCGTTCACGGAGACGGTGGTTGCGGAAAGTCGGTAGCAGTAAGCGACGCCGTACTCGCTGGGCTAATGCACAGCAATTCGCCACCTGGATTTGGCGTCGTCATCCGTGCCGTAGATGCCGTGCCAGAACGGTTGCTAAAGACGGTGGAGCGATGGCGAGGGAATGAGAGCCAGACCGCCGATGCAAATTTTCAGACGTTCTTCTCAAGGCTTCGAAGGGCCTGTCCAGAGAATCCGCTTATTGTTATTTGCATCGACGCAATTGATGAAAAGAGTGGCAGTGCGCGACTTCCAAATTCCGTCCAGGATTTCCTCCGTGATCTGATGACAGAAGCCGTTTCAAGATTCGAGCGAATGGGAGTTCCTGAAATCTGTATAGTGCTTGGCTGTCGGCGGCTCGCGGAAACGACAAAGCTATCTCGAGGATTCCCGCTTGGACATGAATTCCACGAGATCAAAGTGAACGAGTTCGACGATCCGGAACTGGAGACATTAGCACTGCAGCTTGCAGATTCCATCAAGAATCGGATTATTGGTCACCTTCGGATTCGGCAAGAGGCGCCAATACGCTCCAGTGGGCGGGCCATTCAACCGGTTGAGCCGAGCACTTTCGAAGCATTGCGCCACCCAGTAATCTGGAGGGTCTTTTCTGGTTTGAATGAGACCGACATGCATCAGTGCCTTGATGGGAATTCTGATTCCCTTGCGGCAGGCTATTTGAAATGGTTCGCAGATAAGGCCGATATTCGCGTTCCAAACCTTGGCGATGAGTGCCATCAAGCTCTTCGGAAAATTGCCCGGCATTTCCCGCCGTTGACCAGCCACATTGGTGATAAGCGATCAGATTGGATCGCCCCGTGCGTGGAAATCTTCGGGCACGATGAATTGCACGCAAAGCGACTTTTTGAAGAGGCCATGTCGGCTGGAATGCTAACAGACGTGGAGGCCGGAGGCCACAAGTGGCGTTGGAAGCACACTTGGTTATGTGACTATCTTAGAAGGGACGGCGAATGACGAGCGAAGATTATCGAGAAACACTCGAAGCCGAACTTTGCGTCGAACTCGATGCGTCAAAATCCGTAGTAGACTTCAGAACGCTCCTTCAACGGATCGACCAAAACAGAGAGTCCGTGGGCATTGAAAAGGCTGCTGAAATTGCCTGGGAAGCAAATGCCAGTCTGCGCGAACTAACAAGTGAAATTCCCGACGTAGCTGCGGAATTAATCATCGCACAACTCCTCCCTTGGTGTGAGTTGCCGCTCGAAAGCCCAAAACAGGCAAACGTTGGCTATCGGTTCCGCGAGCTACTCCGAAACTGGATCTATGGTTATCCACAGGAGCATTTCACCAAACTTCGTGAGACAGTCCTTGAATGCGTCTGTGGCAAACTGAAGAAGAAACCAACGAAAGAACTGCTATGGGTCGTTGCCACCATGGGATATCGTAGTGAATTGATTGCAGAAGTTGTTCAACCATTGCTGAAGCAACCGGGGGACATTTCGGATCGAGCCTTTGGGACGCTGGCAGGGCTAGGAGCTGATCCAGCCGCACGCGCAGTATTGTTGAATTTGCTTCGAGAAAAGATTCAGGCTAGTGAAGAAACCCGTGGAATGCTCGTCGCTATTCAGGAACTTGTTGGCCCTGACCAAATCGATTTAGCGACGGAATTCTTGCGTCAAGCAGCAGAACGAACAAAGACAGGTGGGTACTCTCATGACTTTGCGGTCGCTGTCGCCGTTGTGACAAAGGCTCTTGGTCGATGTCCCGCAGAATCACATGCTCATGTCGACATCTGGGCAATTCTGCGCGCCAATTTCAGCACGATACGCGGATCCGGCCAGTATGCTGCACGATGCAACACTAAAGAAACTCTGACGGACTGCGTGCGCTGGATGCTGGACAATGAAATTGGAGGCAATCCAGAAAGCGGTGCGTACATAATGCTTAGCCGTCTCGGGGAACTTGTCTCGCCAGTCCAATTGGCTGCCTGGGACGACGCTTCGAGTCCGGAGCTCGTTGATTTCCTACGTCGGGCGGCCACAAACGACACGAAGATCTCTGGCCAGTTCGTGACTACGTCGGCTCATTTGAAGAGGGAAGCGTGGGAAACTGCTTTGACATTAGGATGCACAGGCATACCTGACTGGATCGAATTGGCGGTTGTGGACGAAACGAATAGCTACTTCGCCAATGATATTGCCAACATAGTTGCCTGCTTGCGAATTGAAGCCACACCGAAACGAGTATTAGACGCAATTCGCTGTCGTGACTCTGCGGAAGAAGAAGATCAACATTTCTTTCGCCAGAGCGGCTTGATCGAGATTGCGAGATCAAGCTGTTCACGCAAAGCATTCGAGGCGTTATTACGATTCGAGTTGACCCACGAAGGTAATGTCCTGTTTTCGACAATCGATGCAATCACAGACGTCGCAGTTGCACGAATCGAATCCGGTGATACGGACGTTGTGCAGTTGGTGTTAGAAATGACTGCGCCATCGGCATCGGAGCATCACCGAGCAGCATCCGTATCGGTCTTTTGCAGGCTGTGCCGTGGGGAGTTCGTCGGAACGTCAACTACCGAGCTGCTTCGTGAGTTCGTAATTAGACAAGATGTCGACGAGTTTTCACGACGTGAAGCAATGGAGACGATCGGGTTCCTAAAGGCTCTTCATTCAGAGTGGGCACCCTGGGTGAAGAAGTTCTTGCAGAGCGAAGACGAAGAACTTGGCTGGCGGGCATGTGAAGTGCTCATTCGCCAGGAATGGGTTGCTGAAGCCGACGAAGGATGGTTGTTTGATCGTCTTGGACTTTCAGAGTCAAAGGCGCAAATGCAAATCGTTGGAAGGATCGACGGGCGGCAAGCCTACATGATTGGCCTCATGTTCCAGAAGGAAGAAAATCGGTATGCCTCAGCCGTTTGCCAGATTGTAAGAGACGCACCAGTGGATGTTGTCCACCACATTCTGGGTTCTCTTCGTTTCCTGGGGCGGAAGTGCCCGGAATCAATCGCGTTTGCGCTCGCAGATCGATGCACAGCGATAAACAGCAGTGCATACACGGATACAGAGTTCTTTGAGGTGCTGGGCAAGATTTCGCCAAAGGTGCTCTTGTCTCTGGCAAATGGAGAACAATGGCGTGATTGGATCGCTGCGGGCCGTGCAGCACTGTGTGACACAATTGCAAAATTTCCGAAGAATGACGAGAAGACTCGGATTCAAGCGGTTGCCAGTTTGGTCGAGTTCCTGCGAGATCCTGCGTATCAGGTGCGACGTTCTGGTTATCGCGCACTTAGCGGAGTGGACACGCAGATTCTGGAGCGGATATGTCAGGCGTGGAAACCTTCGAACGACATTGATCTGCGTAAACGGGTGGCGGAGGCCGTCGAATGGCTTCCGTCGCATTCATATCCAGACACGATGATTGAAGAACTGGGACTCGCCTGGGATACAGAACGTGCAGTTCGGGAGATCTGGAAAGAAGTACCAATACGCAGGCGCCAACGGGAATTGGCAGTTTCGTATGTTGATCGATTGGTTTCTGCGTGTCGAACGTCTTCCGACCCTGTCATTTCCGAGTATCGGTACGGGAGGGCTCTCACAAAGATCGGGGACGACCAAGCCATTGCGATGCTTGAAGAATTCATTGCAACAACCGATCTGCGTCCCAACGTTAGACACTGGCTGGAAAAGGTTGTCAAGGAAACGGAAAAGAACTGGAAGCTGGCAACGGAAAAATGGCCAGAGCCGTGGTCAACACAACGTGGTGCCATCGAGCAAATTGACGGTGTAATTACGGGACCGGAATGTGAACCTCGGTCAGTCAGGCTTTTCCTGTTCTGCCAGTATCGGACCGCACCATCGAATCTCGGTGAGTGGGGTGGCGTGGCTGAATTCACCGACGGTCGTAGCAGCTTCGCCTTCGATCCCGGAACGACAGTTGAGATTACGATTCATGGTCGTTCCAAGGCTGTTGCAACGGTTTTTGAATCATCATGGACAAGCAATAGAAGTGGAAAGTTGACGTTCAGCGGTCGCAGTGACTACCCAGCATCCACTCGGAGGGACCTGGAAGAGAATGTTGCACTCGAGCCGCTGACATTCGAAAGACTAATCGACCTACATGACAGATTTACCACCAGTGAGATGAACTTGATTCATGCCGGTTCCGTCATGGTCCATGACACCGAATGGGCATTTCATCTGACGCGCAAAATGATTGAATGCTTGCGAGGAAACTTGCGATCAATCGCCGCAAACGCTTCATTCATGATTTGTGCTGGAGCTCTTGATGTGAACGACGATCCTAGATTACTGCAAGGGTTCGACGATCCGCCGGAAGGACTGCTCCCGGTCCTTGATGACGAGAGTAGGTTTATTTCTGAACGTGAATCACGGAAGATTCGGACGGTCTACCCTGCGGATAACTTCAGCTCCGTCAGTCAAGATTGGGCTAGAAACGCAAGCATTGGGACCATTATCATCGCACCAATATTGTGTTTGCTTGAAGGTGAATGGCGGAGAATCTTTGATGTCGTAGTGGTCGCCCGCGCGAAGTTGACGGCACTTGAAGTGAGTCTCACTGAATCTCTCATTCGCAGATTCACACTGTTTGTGGAAAGAACTCTAGATGAAGTTCGCAGCCCCTACGAGGGGTCCGACGCAGCAGACGAAAATTAGGCCGCCCTGCGCGAAACATCCATATCACCATCCAAGAAATTTTGGCGTTTTCGGACTTTTTCCGCGACCTCATTCCACTTAACGATAAAGCGTGTGCTGAATTCGCGGCGCTTCACTTCAGCACTTGAAAGTGGTGGTCGTACAGTTTTGTTGTTCATCGTTGCAATTCCATTCGCTATCAGTTGCCCTCAAGGCGGATTGAGTCTATGGAACCCTTGCTTATGGGTCAATAGGACTCGTATCGACACCGTTTCGCCAGAAATCAAGGAACTCGTGGAAGAGATTTCATCGCAAATTGCCGCAGTTGGCGACACGGTACGCTTGGCGATGGTTGCGATTCACGCGGACTCGTAGTTGCGCGATTCCCAAAGTCGAAATCATGTTCGTTCGATGATGTGTGTCTGTGGCAGGGACCCAAAACGCGCACGGGGCGGCGAGGATGTTGAAGGATTGTTCAGAATCGATCGGCGAAGTCGTATTAGACAAGAGCCAAAAGGGTCAGGCCTCTTTGATGCTTTGCCCCTTTGATGCTTTCACGAGCGCGGCAACGCTTGCCTGCAAGACAAGTTGCATCAAGTCAGGCTTTTTATTGAAAGCTCTCTGAACGTTTCCGCCATGCCATCGGAACTCAACTCAATGACGAGACGAGTCTATTCGGGACTGTCGTTCGTTTCTTCCAGCAATAGCGAAATTGTTCGGATGACTTCATTTGTCATGTCCTGCTGGCATCGCCTGCGTCGTCTTTCAAGCAGGATTTCGTCATCAGAAACTTCGATAACCCAATCGCAGCGGAGCGAACAGAGTATTGGGACGCAGCTCATTTTGCTGAATCAATGAGTTGCTTCTGCCGTTTTTGCCATTCGCACCCTTTTTTCGTCTGCTCCTGCAATGTCACTTCGACGATTCCGGCATAATGTGAAGTGAGTAGCCGATCCGGTGCAGCGATTCCTCTAGCGTATTGATCGCCAGATGTTTGCGACCGGCCAGGACATGGCTGAGCATATCTTCAGACAGACCTGTTGCTTCGCAGAATGCCCGTCGCGTGTGGAATCGCTGTTCGATGAGTGATGCAAGTTCATCGCGATAATCCGGACGACGAGCCAACCCTCGAGATACAGCGAATCGACTGTCGAGATCCTGACAAACACGATATGCAACGGAGTGGCGAATCTGGGCGCGAGTCAGATTCTTGTACAACGCAGCCACTCGCGTCGGCCACAAATTACTGAAGTCTGACCAGTCTGTTGCAGTGTCAGCCGCAACCATCATTTCAGCAATCAGTGCCCGCTCCGCGTCGGTCAACTCCTTTAGCGAAATCTCGCGCCCTTTCAGATCGAAATATCTGTCAGCGATTCTCATGCTCATTTGCCTCAATGAATTCAACCTGACCTGCAATGCTGAGATAAAAGCACTTTTGCTGAAACTTGCCACATGCCGCCAAAAGCAGAACTCGCAGTTCATCAAGTTGGCTTTCGGTCACTGCGACAACGTACTGGCGTGATTCATCAGCGACACGTTCACTCGTATCCGGATCGCGGTAGAACCCTACATAAAGTCCCGGAGCAATCGTTCGACCGGAAAAGCGGTCGAATAACTCGTCGTCGAGCCACTCCCAGATATCCTGTCGCTTGAATCAAAGCGTATTCTTAAGTTGACCAGCAGTCAAGTCGGCGTGCTGCTTTCTCGCGTTTTCTCATCCGGAAACGCCGGCGACGTATTGATTCACACTGAATTTTCCCTGGAGATTTCCTGCTGACAAACCAATTTTGGCAAAAATCCATTGCTTGCGAGAGTGAACAGTTTCCGACTTTAAGAGCTGGGTCGCGGTGGCCATTATTCAATCTCACTGCCTGAATTCATGCAGCCGTCCATGCTTCCGGCCCAACAGCGGCGGATGGTGTCGAGGAAGCGTTCGAGTGGTGTGTCAAAGTGCATTGTCAAAGTGCATTGTCAAAGTGCATTGTCAAAGTGCATTGTCAAAGTGCATTGTCAAAGTGCATGGCAAAGTGCATGGCAAAGTGCATGGCAAAGTGCATGGCAAAGTGCATGGCAAAGTGCATGGCACCTGACAATTGCAGCGCCTGACAATTGCACCTGACAATTGCACCTGACAATTGCACCTGACAATTTATGATACGACGATTCAAACCCAATTCACCGCAAGTTAAGGTTCGACGAAAACATTGAAGCTCACTTCACTGTCACCCGAGCACAGTACGCTGACGGAACAGTGAAAGACTTCTGAAACAAGGATGAAGACAAAAAAGAGTCAAAGAGGCACATTCTACTTTTCAAAAGTACAATGCCGCCTTTTGTGACTCTCGCGTGATGGATCGGGCGGTGTGGCGGTGATTTCTTCTCGGGGATGATCCGGTGACGGGCAAGGAACGTTCAGCGAGTATGACGTTCGGGCATTGTGTGGCCTCGAGTGAAACTTTGCTTCCTGCCGGACGAGCCGGCGAGGGGAGCCGGGTTTTCCAGGCACGTTTTCTAATTTCAAAACGTGCGCTCATGTCGGGCAAGCCGACATGGGGCGAGGAGCGAAGGCGATCGATTGGCCACCTGATGGCTTGCCAAGCAGGAGCTGACGTTTTGCAATTAACACCGCTGATCCCAAACACTGCCTCCTCGGTTGGCTTGCCCAACCGGAAGGAAAAGTTTTGCTTGACGTGCAGAGCGAACTACGGCGTCGGCGTTGGCGTGATGTAGTGTGTCAAAGTGCATGGCACCTGACAATTTGGTTATCTCACACAAACACCACGCAAGGCAAGCAGAAGATTGGTGCCAGTGGGCTTCAAATCGACAATTTCCTTCTAAGTCAGTTCCGGATGATTTACGCAGCAAGTTTGGCGATGATTTCCTGAGCGATCATTCAGCGACGGGAAGTTCCGCGTCCGCACCGGGCGAAATCTGAACTTCGAAACAAAATGGCAAGACTGGATCAAAGCCGAAAGCCGGCAAACCGGCAAACCGGCAAACTGGAAGGCTGTAAAAGCCGTACAAGCCCGTTACGTGAAACTTTCCTTCCGGTTGGGCAAGCCAACCGGGGAGGCGATGTTTGGGATCGATGATGCTGATTGCAAAACGTTGGCTCCTGCTGGGCAAGCCAGCAGGGGCACCCGATGCACTTTGCCCCATGTCGGCTTGTCCGACATGGGGCGTGACGACCATTGGTGAGTAGCAGGAAATGACAGTTGGACAAAGACTCCGTCGATTCGTTATCTTGCTACAATGGTGAGCAGTCCTCGAAAAACGAAAGGTTTCCCGATGTCAAACGTGTTGGATGTTCCGGAAGTGCGAGCGGCGGCGGTCCGTTTGACGCCGGCTCAGTATCATCGACTCTATGAAATGGGCGTCATTCCCGAAAAAACTGAATTGTTATCCGGAATCCTGGTAGAAAAAATGCCGAAGTCACCGCTGCATACCTGGATGGTCGCTTTCCTGCAAGCATGGCTGGGAACGATCGTCAATCGCAGCCTGCACATTCGTTCTGAGCAGCCGCTGACCTTGAGTGACTCCGAACCGGAACCCGATCTCGCAGTTGTTACAGGAGATTTGAACGAGTACCGTTCGCAGCATCCGTCGTCCGCGAGGCTTGTCATCGAAGTGGCCTTGAATAGCGAAGCGATGGATCGGCAGAAAGCCGGGATCTATGCCACAGCAGGTGTGCAAGAGTACTGGATCGTATTGCCCGGCAGCAAATCAATTGCGGTCTATCGCAGCCCGTCGGCTGGACTGTATCGCGAGTGCAGCGAATACGGGATCGATTCTCCTCCAGCACCTTTGTTTGCACCAGGGTCGGTAATTCCAGCGAGCGAACTGTTTGCTGGCTGAGAGAGCAGTAGCGACTGAAGGATCAGTTTTCACCGCAGCACTGCCCCAGAAACACGAGCCAGTTTAAGGGGGTGTGACGTGATCAGGGGACGCGGCTCATTGATTCAGAAGTGAGTTGGTCGCCTTTCTTTCCTTGAGCGAAAAAGGTGACAGAAAACCGACTGTCAAACGCCTTGATCCCGGTGCTCAACAAGGAGCCCCGATACACGTCCGAACTCGGCAACATTGTTAGTCGCCAGAGTCATTCCATTGGCGCGCGATGGCGGCAATCTGGCAATGCCCCAAAGAATTGATCAGCAGTCAAATCTATGCCGTCCGGATCCTCATTCGGTGATTTCGTCGCGCCATCCACGACCAGAAAAATGACTTCCGTTCGCCGGTTTCGAATCTCGACGGGAACTACGATCATACTGGCCAACTGTTCGTGAATTTGTCGAATGGCAATCATCGCGTCATCCCGTTTAAGTCATCTTCCGACCGCGGACCCGCAAATGCCTGGAACCAGCGTCGAAACAATTGTCATTATTCTATCGTCGGGATTGGCGTAACAGAAGAGGCAAATGCCCTGCCGAATAAATCCTCTGCCAGCACGCTGTGTAGATTCCGGAGCGATAACGCGCGCAGCAGCCTGGTTTATTGTCACGACTTTCGCAATGTGACCCGCCGCAATCACTTTGGCTGGACTCTTCCGGAAGATGCCGGAAACTCGACACGGATTTCCAGGTGACCTCCAAATCTCCTGCCACACTGTTTGCGGTGTGTCAAAGTGCACGGTGTGTCAAAGTGCATGGCACCTGACAATTTTGCTAACTGGACTGCCTGCAATGGCGTGGGTGTTGGCTCGGCGAAGAAAACAAAAAGAAGTATGTGATTAAAGCGGCGCTGATTGTCATGTCCTGTTCCGGCAGAAATCGACCGTCCGTCGCACGCCCTCTTCCAGCGTCGTTGTTCGCCAGTCGGGGGAAAGTTCCGAAATGTAGTGAGGCTTCGGAGGAATGTTGGACGGAATCGCGGGGCCATCAATTTTGAGTCTCAGCCCCGCACCCGGTACAACATGGTCAATCATGTTGACGAACTTTTCAGTCGTTGCAAGCTGGCTTGGCAGATCAACAACAACGGAACCACAAGGCGTCTCCAGCGCTGATTGGACGAACAAATCAAAGAACAAATCAAAGGGGTCAGCGACGGTCTTAAAATCCGGCAGAGCCGATCCAAAACCCGATTTTTGAATTCCTTTCTGATGGCAAGTTGATCGGACTGCCAACGTTGGATTTTTTAAGGCATAGCTCGGGTGTTCAATAGTTTTGTTGGAGGCGAGTGCCTGGTTATACTTAGGCTCAGCGAAACGCTTTTGGTAGATACTAGGCGTCTTTGATTGAATTCTGTCAATTGGTCAGCGATGATTTCGCTTTTCAAGGAGCGGCATAACATGCCGGGACCTCCCCGAGCGGACGAATCTGGCGGACTTTATCATGCCCTCAATCGCGGTAACTTGCACGCGGATATTTTTCGGAAAGAAGCGGACTTCGTTGCGTTTGAGCGAATTCTGCACGAAGGAGTGAGCGGATCCGCGCACGCCAAAATCACGGCCGGGTCCGTTGGTATTCCCGGATGAGGCCCTGGCCGAAAAACGACGTTCTGCCGGAAAAGATTGCACGGTAGCAGCAGGTGCAGTATGATTACAACAATGAGTACATTGCAACAAATTGAGGAGGCCGTGCAGCGTCTCTCAACCCAAGAGCGTGCAGCCTTTCGCACCTGGTTCGCGGCATTCGACGCGGACGAATGGGACCGGCAGTTTGAGGAGGATGTCGCATCCGGCCGACTGGACTGGCTCGCGGAAGAGGCGCGTGCGGATAGCCGCGCGCGGCGCTGCACGGATCGATGAATCACTGCGCCTCTCCCCGTTTCTGGGCTTGTTATCACCGCCTGCCGGAGGAAATCCAGCGGCAGGCGGATCGGGATTATGCGCTGCTGCGACAGGATTCTCGCCATCCCTCCCTTCATTTCAAGAAAGTCGGCGAGTTTTGGTCCGTGCGGGTCGGCCTGCACTACCGTGCTTTGGCACTTGAGGATGGCGCAGATTTCGTCTGGGTCTGGATTGGAACGCCCGCGGAGTACGACCGGCTGGTGCAGAGACGGGCCTGATTGCATCGTATACCGGCGTCAGTAATGGCTCGATCCGCATCAGCCCACATCAGCCCATCGACAATTGTCCCCGGTGCCAGATCCAGCCCAAACAATTGCAACTGCGAGATGATGCGATGCATGGGACGCTGTAGCTGAAATTTCTCCAGCAACAGATGAACCCACACGCTCGTTCCGTAAACACTTTTCGGCAGCAGTTTCGGTGGCAGCGCCGCAGTAACTGTCTGTGGCTGATCGGTGCATTTGCAGGTCCGGCGATACCGCTTGCGTCGGACGACGCGACGATAGGTCACCGTTTCGATTTCGATTTGTTCGCTGTCTTCATGCTGCCCCAGTCCCTCCAGCGGCAGACCACAGCAAGCACAGACTTTGGCGTCGTCCGGAACATCGACTTCCTGTATGCGTGCGGGGAGGTGCGAGTCATCTCGACGCTTCGGTGCCGGACTTCCACGCTGCCGCCCTCGTTTCTTCTTCGAAGGACGCTGAAGGTGGAAGGAACCGATTCCAGAAATTCTGGCTTTCAAAATTGAGATCCCTGCACGCTTGTCGTGCGGGTGAATGTGTTGTGCAATTCGCCGTAGTAATTTCAAAACTCCGCTACTGCCGGGCAAGCTGGCAGCGGGCGGGTGAGTTGGGGGTCATGACAAGAATTCACGTCTCCGGCTCGCCAGCAGCACTTCTCACCGCTGGGAGTTAACGATTCTCAAGGAGTTACGGACGCTGCCGAACTCTTCGAACGACAGTTCAGCAGTCAAGTGACGGCTGACAATCTGAAAGTCAAAAGGGAAAGTCAAAAGGGGTCGATAAGTAGAATGCCCCCTTATTCCGCCTCCCACGTTCACGATTTTCATGCCACAATTCTGCATCTGATGGGCCTCGACCACGAGCGACTGACGTATCGCCATACCGGCAGAGATTATCGACAGACCGACGTCGCGGGTCGCGTCGTGCACGAGATCCTGAGCTGACTCGTTGAGCGGCATGCGTCAGCCTGCCGGTACGTTGCAATTGGTGCGTTCGGCGACACATTCCAGGTATCGCAGTTTGAACGGTCTGCTGACGCCACATCAGTCTCCGAGTTGCCGGATCGGTTCAATTACGACATTACTTGCAATTCCTGCAGGAAATGTTCTACTGATGGTGCTCGGTGCGTCCGAAGATTTCAGGCTGGCGAATCGTTGTTTCTGACAACGGCTTCGTCTCTCCGGGGTATCCCCGGGGGAATGACTTCTCTGGACACTGCGTCGCGTGAGGAGGCAGTACGCTCCACGTACAATTCCTCACGCCAATCCGGTTTCGCTGAATCACGGACGCACTGAGCATTTTGCGGAATTGACTCTGACCGCTTTGACCTTTCGGATTCTGAGGCAATGAAGAGGCTGGAATCCGATGCGCGTCGCCTCGCGGTTGCCTTGCTCGCGGGCAGGTTTGAAAAGGAAGCCATGTTTCTGCGAGCCATGCCGCTCGTCTTTGGTTCCACAACCTGGTTAAAGCGACTGGTGAATCAACTCCTCAAACGTTTTGGCGATCAGCGACCGCGACGACGTGAACTTGTCATCCTTCTGATGCACAGTCGCAGTCTGGCAAATGCTTCTGAAACAGAGGACTTTCGAATACAGGCCTACGGCCAACCGGCTGAGTTTCTGCCATCACCCGGGCTGTTCGAAAACATTGGCGTCCTGCAACTGCGGTCCGTTGGAGAAATCGGTGAGTGGCTTGGGCTGGATGAAAACGAATTATCCTGGTTCGCAGACCGTCGACAACTCGAACGTATTTCGCCCGATGGTCCGTTAAGGCACTATCGCTATTACTGGAAATTAAAGCGACACGGAAAGTGCCGCCTGATTGAAGCGCCCAAATATCGACTGCGTGCCCTTCAGCGGAAATTGTTGTACGAAATCCTGAATCAGATTCCCGTGCATGAGGCCGCGCATGGATTTCGAAAAGCAAGATCGGCAGCGAGCCACGCCGCCCCGCATGTGGGAAAGGCTGTTGTTCTGAAGATGGACCTGGAAGATTTTTTTCCGTCAATCGCACCTGCGCGATTGGTGCGGATTCTGATGCACGTCGGCTATGCGGAAGATGTTGCAGAGATCCTGACATCGCTGAGCTGTAATCACGTTCCCTCGGATGTCTTTGCATCGTTTCCGCATCTTGACGACTGGAGTCAAAAACGGCGAGCACAGCAACTCTACTGTCGGCCCCATTTCCCTCAGGGTTCACCGACTTCACCGACGATTGCCAATGTCTGTGCATTTCGTCTCGACAGTCGCCTTGCGGGACTTGCCCGATCCGCGAACGCGGTCTACACACGTTACGCCGATGACCTGCTGTTCTCGGGCGATGAGAAATTCGCGCGATCGATTGACCGTTTCAGGACTTCGGTGGCGGTGATTGCCGCAGAAGAAGGCTTCACCGTGAACCACCACAAGACTCGCGTCATGAAACGCAGTGTCAGGCAGGAAGCCGTCGGTTTAGTACTGAACGAAAAACTCAACACTCGCCGCGATGAATTCGATCGCCTGAAAGCCATTCTGCACCGGTGCGTGCTGCGCGGACCATCCGCTGTCAATGACGGACGGCATACCGATTTTCGCAGCCATCTCCGGGGTCGCATCCAGTACATCGCTCAGTCCAACGCATCCCGCCTCACAAAACTGACTCGATTATTTGAACAGATTGACTGGCCGACAGACGAATTGGAAACAGATTGATATCTTGGCGAGGGCTGCGCCCGCAACCCAAAGTGACACACGCATGGAACACGAAGCGACGGTGTTTTTCGATAATCCACGGAAGTGGGAAGAGCGTGTTCGACGGGCACTGATCAGCGTCGCACGTGCAATGAGGTCTCCATGAACATTTCCACAGCAACAGAAATCAGTGGCGATGTCGGCGAGGTCCATGGTCGAAATCGTCACCGGAAAGTTGCAGGCTCCATCATTCTGGCCAGCGCTGCAGCCGTTACTTTGTGGCTGATGGGACAACCGCTGTGGTGCAGGTGCGGTGGATGGTCGCTGTGGTGGTGGGATATCTGGTCGCCGCATAACTCGCAGCATCTGATTGATCCATATACAGCCTCTCATGTGCTGCACGGCGTCATTTTTTGCGGCCTGTTTTTCTGGCTGCCGAGTTCTGTTTCGCTGAACGTTCGATTTCTGACTGCCATCGTGCTGGAAGTCGGGTGGGAGATTCTTGAGAACTCACCGATCATCATCGAACGCTATCGAGCTGCCACGATTGCCACGGGATACACAGGCGACTCGGTCATCAATTCTATGGCCGACATTCTCGCCTGCGCTATCGGATATGCGATTGCGTTTCGGCTGCGCGCAGTGAAGTCACTGATTTTCTTTTTCGCAACCGAACTGATTGTTCTGGTCTGCGTCCGTGACTGTTTGATCCTGAACGTCGTGATGCTGATCTATCCGATTGAGGCGATCAAGGTGTGGCAGCTTGCAAGTTTGTGAGTCCCCGAATCATCATAGTACTCATTTCGCAGCAGGTTGGGATGCGTTCGTTTCAGCTGTCGTGCCGGTCGATTCGGTGGCCGGCGCGGAAGTAGCCGACTCAGGCACGGCAGATGGATTCATTGCGGCCGGTGGCGTCACGTCTACAGTTTTTGAGCATCCGGATAAAATGCATGAAACGAGCAGAAAGCACATCAATGATTGTCGCACAGTGAACTCCGTCGTCTGGTTTTCGATGTGTCGCGGTCATGAGCCTGCCATACTGCGGCTAAGCATCGTGGGCCGAAAGTTTAACGCTTTGCGGCCAAAATCGAAGTGCTGTATTCGGCAGCAAGGGCTCTCCCGAAAAATGGGGCTGGCGAAAGTTCCCTCGCAGACGCGGTTTGACTAAACTCCCCAGACTCAAGGAACCAGTTACTGAGGTTGGTCGGCAATTTGAAGGACCGGGCTTCCCTGCAAACAACAGAAACACACTCGAACGAAAAGGCAACTTTGTTATGGCCAAGTCAGCGAAAAAAGTACCAGCAACCAAAGCCGCCAGCGAAAATCAGGTGATGCTCGACAATGCGTTGGCACAGATCGAGAAGACGTTCGGCAAGGGATCGATCATGAAACTCGATCCCAACGAAAACTCCGGTGGTTTCCCAGGTATTTCGGGAGGTGCTCTGTCGCTGGACCTGGCCCTGGGTGGTCGCGGGTTTCCTCGAGGTCGAATCATTGAACTCTTCGGCCCGGAATCCAGCGGCAAGACGACACTCGCGCTGCATGCCATTGCATCAGCTCAAAAGGAAGGCGGCATCGCTGCGTTCGTGGACGCCGAACATGCCCTGGATCCTCAATGGGCGCGGAAGCTGGGTGTGAACCTCGACGAGCTGCTTGTGAGCCAGCCATCCTATGGTGAAGAAGCTCTACAGATCACCGAAATGCTGATCAAGTCGAATTCGGTCGATATCATTGTGATCGACTCCGTTGCCGCACTGGTGCCGAAAGCGGAACTCGACGGCGAAATCGGCGACACGCACGTCGGTCTGCAGGCACGCATGATGAGTCAGGCCATGCGAAAGTTGACGGGCGTGATTTCAAAAGCAAAGGCCACCGTAATTTTCATCAATCAGATCCGTGAAAAGATCGGCGTGATGTTTGGCAGCCCGGAAACAACGCCCGGCGGTCGCGCTCTGAAGTTTTACAGTTCCTGCCGAGTCGATGTACGCCGCATCAGTTCACTCAAGGAAGGCGAAACGCAGATTGGGATCCGGATACGTGCCAAGATTGTCAAGAATAAGGTCGCACCGCCGTTTCGAATCGCGGAATTCGACATGTACAACACCTGCGGCATCAGCTACGAAGCCGACCTTGTGGATCTGGCTGTCGAAAACAAGATCATCGATCGCAGCGGAAGCTGGTTCAGCTACGGCACCACCAAACTTGGACAAGGCCGCGACAGGGCGCGAGTGTACCTCGAGGAAAACCCGGCAATCGTCGCAGAAATCCGGGCAAAGATTCTGGATCTGAAGAATATTTCGTCGGGTGTCGTCGAACCTGTGGAAGAAGCAGTTGCCGCGCCGGAAGAGGAGTAGTCGGTGGTTCCTGGTTGGTGATTTCACACAATCGAGCGATTGTCCTGACGGATCCATTTTGCTCCGAAAGGCGAATATCCCTGCATTTGGACTCCGCTGGTGGATATTCGATAACGAATGCCGCGCCAGTCCACCTCTTTGATTCCCGGCACACGCAGGACTCCAAATCCGACTTCGTGGATTGAGCACGAAAAATCTCGAGCACAGAAAGTTGCATTGGTTCGCTGGAGCTATGGAGTGGTCGAGGCACTGGACGCCGTAAAGCTGTTGGAATCGCGTCATGTCTGCGTTGACACAATCGTGTGTATTGATTGCTTCTGGCTCAACTGGCACCGAGGTGATGATCTTCAGCCGTCCAACGCTGACCGAATTGTATTGATTTACCGTGACCAGGCTCGGTTGCCCGAGGGATTCTGTAACCCTTTCGTACATCGGATCGATACGTATCGCCATTTGACAGTTGCCGGACACCGCCACACAGTCGATGTGCTGTTTCAGGAAACAATTCGGCTTGGCGGCTGCGCGCAATCGGATGCACCCTGCGTTTCCAACGAGCAATTCGCGACAGCCCATCATTGACGGCACGTTTCACTGGCCGTGCGCGAGATGAAGAAAAGCCCAGCGGAGTATAGACAGGGGTTCAGACCAAGCGCATACTTCAAGTGCGGCGCATGGCGACGACAGGATCGAGTCGTGCCGCGCGCCAGGCTGGGAGCAGACTGGCGGTGACGCAAAGCGTGACTGAGATCAGCAGGATCAGAAGCGAGGGCAGCAAGCTGAACTGAACCAGATTGCCCCCGAGTTCCGTCTGCATCCGGGATTCAACATACATCTTTAACAGCGATTGCCCGAGAAACCCGATCAGCAAGCTGAGCAGGATTGCGATCGCCGCGCCGATTCCTCCCAGAATCGCTCCCTCGGCAATCATCAGCTTGAGGAGGTGTGAATCACGCGCACCGATTGATTTCATGATGCCGAACTCCGGGGTACGTTCGACGACAGAGATAATCAGCGTATTGGAAATTCCCACGGCAGCGGTCAAAAGGATCGCCATCGCGATCCCGTACACAATCCAGGTACTGTGGTCGATCTGGTAATCGATATTGTCGAGAATGGCCAGCGAGGATTGCGGATTGAAGTGTTGCGATTCCAGTGCTTCGGTCACGTCTCGTAGATGGGCTGAACTGTCAACGGTGACAGTGGCATTGTAAAAAGAATCGACGTCCGGGTTGCTCAGATAAATCTCCGCTGCCACATCAGGATGAATCTGAATTTCAGCCCGCCAGCTATGGAACCACTTTCGAAACAACGATGCCACGGGGTTTTCGCTTCCGGTGTGGACGATGCCTCGCACGATGAACTGACGTGTCACGACAAGTTCCGGCTTTTCGTCGCCCGTCGATAGTCCGCTTCCAAAGAGGTCGCGAAGTTGTTGCTTCTGTTCTTCGGACAACGACGTCTTGTCCAGGTCACCAATCAGTTGGAACAAGGTCTGCAGGAATTGAGTCTGCTTCTGGATCTCATCGATCCCCGGCACCGACCACCAGACTTTTCTTGAGTGTGGCTGAATGAATATTGAACCCAGCGATTCCGCTTCGGAGAGTCTCGGCATCCGTTTTAATGACACAACTGGTCGTCGCTTCGAGGATGACAGCCAGCACGTGCGGAATCTCTCGGATCAAATCCAGATCCTGTGGCGTAATCTCGTTTCGGCTGTCCTCGGCATACCGGTCCTGTTTCCATTGACCGATCAAAGCCGCCCGGATGCGTTTTCGCCGGGCATCGCTTATTTCCGCATTGACAACGATTTCGCTTTCCGGCGGTTCTTCCTGCGCGCCGCCGTAGATGTAGATCTGTCGAGCAAAATCCGACGAATCGAACAGTGCGTGGATCGCAGCGCGGACTCCCGCAGCACCACCGACCGTCATCAGCAGGACAATACAACCCGTTACAATTCCGTTGAGGTTGAGGAGCGTCCTCGTCCGACGGTGCCAGAGATTATGGACAGCCATCCGCAGAACATCAGAGGTCCTCATTGCTGTGGACCTCCGTCAGCGTCCCGTCCAACATGCGAAACTGCCGCTCGCTGCATGTCCTGGCGACCTGAGCATCGTGTGTGACGATCACTGATGTTGTTCCGAATTCACCACACAGTGTCATCAACAGTTGCATCACTTCCTCTGCGGTATGAGAATCCAGATTGCCTGTCGGTTCGTCAGCCAGAATGACCCTGGGATTGTTGACCAGAGCCCGCGCGATGGCGACTCGCTGTTGTTCTCCGCCGGAAAGCTGGTAAGGCAAGTGATCACGTCTTGGCAACAGTCCGACTTTTGAAAGCCACTCGTCAGCGATCCGACGACGGTCGGTCAAGTCCGGCCAGCAGGTTCAACAGCGTGGACTTGCCCGATCCGCTGCGACCGATGATGGCAATCCGCTGGCCACGCTCCACAGCGAGCGTGAGCCCCACGACCGCGTTGATGCAACTTTGCCCACGGTGGTAGCTGCGAGTAAGATGTGATGCCTGAATCATTGCAATGCGAAAACAGCAGCCAGTGGAAATTCCCAGGACACAATGATCGTGGTGAATCGGGATTCGAATTGCAAGCGGTGAAGCTTGAGGTCGCTGCGATGTGTTGCGAGAGTAGCTGTATCCTGCGGCGAATGGTCGGAAACTGCGGCGCCGTTGTCAGCGCACATATGATTCGTGCTCAATGCAGAAGGCTCTATTTCTTCTCAATCCGATACAGATGCGTATCGGTGCGGAGGAAGATCGTGTCATCCACCATCGCCGGCGTCGCCAGAGTGCGGCCTTCCAGTTTGTTAACGGCGAGCGATTCAAATTCTCTGCCGGGGGCGATGACGGTGGTTGTGCCTTCTTCATCCAGCAGATAGATGCGTCCGTCGGCGGATGTTGGTGATGCTGAAAAGTTGCCGTTGAGTCGTTCCTGCCAGTGCTGTTCGCCAGTCACGGCATCCAGGCAGGTGGCGATGCCGTTGTCGCTGACCAGATACAGTTCATCGCCGACGATAAGCGGCGATGGATTCAGCGGGGAGGCCTTCTTCATGTTCCATGCCAGATGCGATTCTGTGACGTCACCAGCCCCATCGATCCGCACGGCGTAGAACTCCGGTCGATCATAGCCGGAACTGATAAATACCAACCCTTTGCCCACGACCGGGCGCAGCACGTTGGAGTATCCATCAAAACGGAACCACCAGTATTCATCGCCGGTCCGAGGGTTGTAGGCCACGATGCTGTCTGCACCGGTACTCAGCAACTGCGTCGTCCCGTTGACATCGACCAGCAATGGTGTCGTGTAGGCCATGGGCACGTTTGATTTTCCTGACAGTCGATCTGCGCCGATGTGTTCGCGTTTCTTCTTCCAGCGAATTTCGCCTGTGGCTTTGTCGAGCGCGACCACGAATTGAATATCAGAGCCGTCGCAGTTCAGAATCAACAGATCTTCAAAGATCACGGGAGAACCGCCGGGGCCGTGGCGATGATCGTGTTTCAGTTCCTGCGTCTTCCAGACGATGGTCCCGTCCGTCGTCAGGCACGCAGTGCCGTGAGCGCCGTAATGAACGTAGATACGATCGCCTTCGATCAACGGCGTCGGTGATGCATGACTGTTCTTGGAATGCACGCTGCCAGGATTTTCCAGGGTGAACACTTCGATGTTGTGCAGAGTGGTGCCGCTGGCTCGATCGAGCGCGATGGCATGCAGCGACTTGCCGTCTTCAATTGCTGTCGTCAGCCAGATCTGATCGCCCTGGATGGACGGCGATGACCAGCCGAGTCCGGCGATCGGAACTTTCCACATGATGTTTTCAGTTTCGCTCCACGTGAGTGGCAGATTTTTCGCCTCTGAATGCCCCTGACCGCCCGGCCCGCGAAACTGAGGCCAGTCGGCAGCGTCAGCGCCAACGTTCCGATAACATAGAAGCGACAACAGCAGCAAAAAACATTTCACGGCGAGACCTCCAGGCGGGCAATTTAAGCAGCAGAATGGCTATCGTGGTTCATCGCAATCCGGATTGCAAGTGGGTGCCGGTCTGCCGTTTTGTGTGCGGGAAGACATCTTTGACGGATTTTGGATCAACTTTTGCACAAAAGACGCCTGATGCGTATGATTTGTCGAATGTGCTGAGCGATCGTGGCGAATCGATGTCAGCCAGGAGAACGGCATTCGAGTGTTATGCGGTGAAGGAATGACAGGACGATTGGGAGTGATTCAAAGGCTGAAATCTTCCAGAATTGACGGTCAAAGCGAATCGTCTATCTTGCCGTTGTTCATGAGATTCTGCAGTGTAGAAGTCTCCCGGGTGGCCCGCAAAATGCTGCGGGAGACCTGAATCAGGTTCAAACAGACGACAAACGAATGGCAATCAACATAAAGTTCATAACTCTATGGATTTTAGGACTGATGCTTGCAGCGACGGCGGGGCAGTTGCAGGCAGGGATTGTGTACTCACGGTCAAGTCTTTCAACCGTGGATCGCGGGGGATATCAGTATTCTGGTCAGGAATTTGCCGACGATTTTAGTTTGGCCACTGCCGCCGTTATCAATGTTGTTGATTGGCAAGGCTCTTACTACGCGAAGGATGTTGTGGGAAGCGAGTCGTTACAATTCATTTATCTACAGACGCTTCTGGACTGCCATTCGCATCTCAAGTTGTTTCAGTGAAGGTGATCGACTCAGGAACCGATCTCATTGGCAAAAATCTGTACAACTATTCTGCGAACATCAGCAATGTTGCACTCGCCGCTGGTGTGACATACTGGCTCAGTATCTACTTAAATGACAGTCCGACCAACTATGCATGGGCTAACAGCTCGGTTGGTTCGATCGACGGTGTGGTGCGATTCTCCGGTCTCGATTGGATTGAATACGACAACAACGATCGATCCAACCATGTATTCTCCCTGGGAGGTCCGACCGCACCCATCCCGGAATCTTCTTCCTTCGTTTTATTGGGCAGCGGCGCAATGGGAGTAATGTTCGTCCGTTGCATACGTCGTCGGACGAAGTCGTGGCAGCGTTCCATCGCGACCACCAGGATACTCATCACGGACGGTCATGTTAGTCACCGGTTTTTCGGCAAGCCGTCGATAACAGCAAAGAACAGTTCGCCGATTCGCCCGACCTGAATGCCGAACTCCTGAACGCCATCATCGGCGCTCTGGAAGCTTACACCACCATGAGCACTCAGGCTCTCGGCTCCGATACCATCCTGCACCGCTGAATGAAGAACAATCCTTGCTGACATCCGTTGAAGAATTTCTTCGAACGATGCGTGCTGCGAATTGCTCGTGCGGTTCAGTGTACAGCAGCAATGACGCAGTGTTTTGGGGTGAACGTGAGAAGTGCCGCAATCCGGCACGTCATCGATCGCGTATCGCCGGACGATTCACTGGCGCCGATAAGGCCGACAGAAACTATCACGGGGGTGGATGGCCGGAAGACTGTAGTTGATCAAGTAGGAACGGGCCTTTGGGGCTTTGTACAGGAACTCTGAAATACCCCCGACAGGAGTCGAACCTGTGGCCTGCGCTTTAGGAAAGCGCCGCTCTATCCTGCTGAGCTACGAGGGCAGCAGGCGGAGTATACTCAATTCCTCACCGGAACACCTGCTAAGTTCTTTTAACTATTGGCGAGAAAGAGGCATTCCATGCAAAAAATGGCCCTATTTCACTTCGTGCGCTTTTAACTTCGCTCGCCTGCCGGGTTGTGGCGTACAACATGCCACCACAACGTTTTTTTCGCATGTCGGCGGGTTTTGACTGATGCTGGAGTTCTTGATTGCAGGATTTCTGACCGCTGCCGCATTGTCCTGCGCGATTGCTCCGCTCATTCGTAGGTGGGCACCGACTCTGGGTTTGATCGATTTGCCGGGTGATCGGAAGGTGCATGTCCAGCCGACGCCCCGCGGAGGCGGTATTGCGATTTTTCTGGGTTTTGTGATCCCTGTTGTGGCAATCGTGGTCGCTTGCCTGATGAGCGGATCGAAACATCTGTCGGGCATCGATCCGGTTGTCGAAGCGATTCAGCAGACCCCCGAACGGCTGGCTCAGTTTCTGGCGATCGGCACCGGTGCCTGCGTGTTATTCCTGACCGGGCTGGCTGATGATCGCTGGAATCTGTCGTGGAAGTTTCGGCTCGGGCTGCAATTGTCGGTGGCGGTCGGCGTCGTGGCATCGGGCGTGCGGGCGACCGTGTTTGTCAGTCAACCCTGGTTTGGATTTGTCGCGACGGTTCTGTGGATTCTGGTGCTCACGAATGCGATGAACTTTCTGGACAATATGGATGCGCTTTCGGCGGGCATCGGTGTGATTGCGTCGTTGATCTTCGCGGCAATCCTGATTGTGATGGTCAGGACGCCTGCATGGTCGGTTGCGGTTCCGTTGTTGTTGCTGGCAGGTTCCCTGATGGGATTCCTGGTCTGGAACAGACCTCCGGCGAGTATCTTTATGGGCGACTGTGGGAGCAATCTGATCGGGTTTCTGCTGGCGACATTGACTGTCACGGGCACGTTTTATGAAAGCACGGGAAGTCGGCATGTGATGCTGGCTCCCCTGTGTGTCATGGCTGTGCCGTTGTACGACTTCTGTTCTGTAATTCTGATTCGACTGAGTCAGCGTCGAAGTCCGTTTCATGGTGACAAGAGTCATTTTTCGCATCGCCTTGTCGAACTGGGAATGAAGCCCGCGCATGCGGTGCTCACCATTCACCTGACGACGATGATGACTGGCCTCGGCGGACTGCTGCTGTACAAAGTGCCCGACTGGATCGGAGCGACATTGGTGCTGGCATTGATCTTTTGTGTGCTGGCGGTGATCGCTATTCTGGAAACAGTGGGGCGACGTTCGGTCAATGAGATTCAGGAGAAGCAGAGGCGGTAGCGAATGCGTTTGTCGATTTCCATGCTGGCGTTCGCGCTGCTGACTGCAGAATTTCTGTGGCCAACCGAAGAAGCCGTCGGTGGTCTCGGGCTGCACCTGACCGTGCTGTGGGTGCTGCTGGGGTTGCTGCACGAATTGCAGGGATGGTGGGCCTCGGACGAAGCGCACGCCAGATGGCCTCGGTTTGACGCAATTGATTTCGGCGTGCTGCTGATCGCCGTCGGGCACGTGATTTCAACGCTGGCTGTATTCCAAGTTGAAGGTGATCGTCGAGCGGCATTGAATCTGACGTTTGAATGGATCGGGTTGTTGATCGCCTGGCGAATTTTTCGTTCGCTGTTTCAGGATCAGCAGACCACGGCACAGGGAATCGCGGTTGTGATTGCGGTCTGCGTCGGACTCAGTTGCTTCGGAATCTGGCAGCATCATGTGTTCTATGCGGAACAGTCCGACTGGTATCGCGGCCTGCGAACTGAACTTGACCAGGCGCTGGCGAGCGGCGAATCGTCGCACTTTTCACGCGTGAATGAGATCACTCAGCAGTTTCAGAAACAGGGAATCCCGATGTACGGTTCCTCGCGAATCGCCTGGGAAAATAGACTGTTGAACAGTTCGGAACCTTTTGCGATGTTCGCGCTGGCAAATACGCTGGCGGGAATTCTTGCAACAGGCCTGGTGCTGTTGATCGGGCAGGCGTCATCGACAGTCGGTGAACGACGCAGGGATTCATGGCTCAGCACGATGTTGCTGGTGATTCAGGTTTGTCTGATCGCCTATTGCCTGACCCTGACGAAGAGCCGATCTGCATGGCTGGGGACATGTGTCGGCCTGGGAATTCTGCTGTTCCGAAGAATTCGCTTGTCAGCCGTTCAAAATGCATTCCGTTGGCTTGTTGCTGGTAGCTTGATTACGGCCGTGGCGGTCGGGATCGTCGTCGCGGTCGGAGGACTGGACAAAGAAGTGATTCTCGAATCACCACGATCGCTGCAATTCAGGTTGCTGTATTGGACTGGCACGTTGAAGATGCTTCGAGACCAGCCCCTGACAGGTGCGGGGCCTGGAAATTTTCGGCAAGTTTACCTGCAGTACAAGGCAGACGAATCCAGTGAAGAGATTCGTGATCCGCATAATTTTGTGCTGGATGCCTGGTCTTCCAGCGGTTTGGTCGGTCTCTCAGGGCTGCTGCTGATCATCGGTTGCACTGGCTGGCGATTATTGCATCGTCCGACAGAACTGAGTCCGCAGGAAATACGGGATGATCAGGAAAGACTGCCCGCTCCGCGTGGCCGACCGCTGCGAATCGTGGTCGGCGGAATTCTGAGTGGATTTCTGCTGCACATTGCCTGGACCTGGTTCAATGGTTCGGACGAATGGACTTCGGAACCGATTCGCATGCTTTTGTTTGGTGGCGTCTCACTGCTGATTTCGCGTGGCAAACCTTCGTTTCGACCTGTGGATTCCGCAGCGTGTCTTGCGGCTGCGTCGGCCATGATGGTCAACCTGCTGGCGGCCGGTGGATTTGAAATGCCGGCGGTGATGATTACGCTTCTCCTGTGTCTGGCGGCGGGGATTCCTTGCGACGGCCTTCAATCGCATTCCCATGGAAAAAAAAGAAGTCTGATGTGTGCAGTCGCATGTCTGGCGGCATGCACGGTGATTATTCGCTTCGGGCTGCTGCCGGACACAGCCTCTGAGAATCACGTCCGGATCGGCAATTCACTGCTCACCAATGCCCAGTTCCCGTCGAGGGCTCTTGACCAGTTTCAGCAAGCCCTCCAGGCAGATCCTCAAAGTGTGACTCCGCGCCAACGAATTGCGGAGGTTTTGTCGTATCGTCTTTCTGAGGCTGCGGCATTGCGCGCGGCGGAAACGGACATTGTCGGAACCGAAACCGGTACGAAAACTGGACGCAGCAATGGGGATGATGACCATCGCAAACTGGCCGATGAAGCGTTGCAGGCCTGCGAAAGCCTGATTGCCGCTGATCGCCGCAACAGTTTCAGTTACCGACTGCGGGCTGAAGTTCGATGGAATGCCGGTCTGCTGTACAATAATGATCAGCTTCGGAATCTGGCGATCCAGGATCTGCTGGCGGTGACACATCTGTATCCGTCGTCAGTGGATGCATGGTATCGTCTGGCCGAGCAACTGGATGCGGCAGGCGCGGAGCATCTTGCTGCCGCGAAGGTCGCTGCCGAGAGAGTTCTTCAACTGGAAAAGCTCAATCGCGCATGGGGCCATGCCGATCGTTTTCTGACGGAAGAACAACTGGCTAGAATAAGCAAGCCCAGCGGCACGGTGCTGAGAGTACGATCGAAAGTCATTATCAGAGATTATTAAAATGAAAAATCCGCTGTTAGTTGTTGGACTCATGCTGGTAGCCTGCGTGGCTGTGGTAGGCACTGTCGTTGTGCTCGGAAATCGCGCGCCGGACGATCTACGCGACACA
>Ga0335394_10001487_pt1 | contig 26443 bp, 20 predicted proteins | sample MAT03_FD_205741 | JGI IMG/M metagenome (GOLD analysis project Ga0335394, IMG submission 205741) | Freshwater microbial communities from Lake Fryxell liftoff mats and glacier meltwater in Antarctica - MAT-03 (spades assembly) (version 2) ...
CCTCGGTGGAACGCCTGCTGGAAGGTGTGGCCTTCATCTCGGGGCGCATCCGCCAGAAACTCGACGATGAGCTGCCTGAAGTCACCCACGCGCTGCTTGGGACTTTCTTCCCGCACTTGCTGCAGCCGATGCCTGCGCTCACCACGTTGCAGTTCGAACCGCTGCCGCAGTTCGCGCGCGACAAACATCTGATCCCGCGCGGAACCCCGGTGGATTCCGTGCCGGTCGACGGCACGCGTTGTCGTTTTCGCACCTGCACGGCGGTCGAACTGGTGCCGCTACGCGTCGATGCGGTAGAGCTGAGCCACGGCCAGCCGGCACGCCTGACCATGCGTTTCTCCTTCATGGAACCGGCAGCCGTAGGAAAGCTCGGGCTGAAACGTCTGCGCCTGCATCTATCGGGCGATGCGCTGGTCAGCCGTGCACTGCACCTGTGTTTCTGCCGCTACGCCCAACACCTGACGGCCCGCATCGGCGAAACGCACATCGACCTGCCGCTGCCTCAGCCGGTGGGCTTTGCCGACGACGAGGCTCTCGACGCTGATGCGCCGCCGTCCGCCGGACCGTACCGTCTGCTGACGGAATATTTCGCCTTCCCAGCGAAATTCATGTACGTCGACATCGACGGACTCAATCGCCTGCCGTTGGTCGACGGCACCCGTGGCTTCGATCTGGTGCTGACCATCGCGCAGTTGCCAGAGGCCATGCCGCCGGTGACCGAGTCGAACATCCAGCTCAACTGCACCCCGGCGCTCAACCGCTTCGACCACGACGCGGATCCGATCCGGCTGGTACCCGAACGCAGCGACTACCTGGTGCGCCCGGCTGGCACCACACCCAACCATTTCGAGATCGGCACGGTGCGCAGCGTGGTTGGCAGTCTGCGTGGTCGCGCGCAACCGCGCGCATTCCACCGCTACCTCGACCTGACCCGCGCTGAGGACGAGGACCAGCCGTGTTACATCGAGCGTCGCCGGCCGGCGTTGCTCGGACGCGGTCACGACTTGTTCCTCAGCGTCGCCGGCCCGGTCGCAGCGGGCGAGACCTTGTCGATCACGCTCTCGTGCACCAACCGCCACTTGCCAGAACATCTGGTTCCTGGGGACATCACCACTCCCACGCCGCAGACGCCGATGGTGGCGAAGTTCCGCAATCTCACCCGCCCGGTAGCGAGTATTCCCGCGCCGATCGATGGCGATCTGCCGTGGCGGTTCCTCTCGCACTTAGCGCTCACCCACCTATCGCTCGCGGAATTGCCGTCGCTGCGTCGTACCCTTGAGCTCTACCACCTGCGTGCCCGTCACGATCACCAGTCGGCGCAGACGCTGCGACGCTTGATGGACGGCTTGGTGGCGGTGTCGCTTAAACCGACCACCCGCATGCTCGGCGGCGCCCTGATGCGCGGTCAGGCGCTGGCACTGACCATTAGTGAGGAACACCTTGGTACCCCAGGTGAAGCGTGGTTGTTCGCGCTGGTGCTCGACCGCTTCGTCGCGCGCACGGTGAGCCTCAACGGCTTCACCCAGCTCACCGTCACCGGCGCGCGTCATGGCGAAGTCCATGCCTTCCCACCGCGTCTCGGCGGACGGACGCTGCTGTGACGTTTCTTCCCGCGGTCCTGGCGGATTTGGAAGCGCGCCCAGGCGCCTACAGTTTTTTCGCCGCCGTAAGCCATATCGAAGCGGCCTTTCCCGACGCGGTGCCGGTCGGGCACCAAGGGCCGGTGGCACGCGAACGGCTGCGTTTCTGCGCCAACCTCAGTCTGTCGTTTCCGGCTTCTGATGTGGTGTCGGTCGAAGGCGAAACGCTCGAAGGCGGCGCGGTACGCGCACGTTTGACGCAGAACTTCATGGGCCTCTTCGGTCCGTCCTCGCCGCTGGGTTCCTACTTCACCGAACGTCTGCTGCATCAAGACAACCAGCACCTTGCCCGTGGGTTCCTTGATCTCATCCACCACCGACTGGTGTCGCTGATGGTGCGCGGACACGGCAAATACCATCCGGCCAGCGGCGGCGCCGAGGGGCGGCGTTTTCTTGAACGGATGCTGGAGATCACCGGGCTGGAGGCCGACGATCACGCCTTGCCGGGCAAACGCCTGATGGCCTTTGCCGGCCTGATCGGTCGCACCGGCGTCGCCGCCGAAACCATTGCGGCAATCGTGTCCGCGTGGATCGGTGGCGCCGAAACGCACGCGGAACCGTGTCTGGCGCGTTGGACCGCGCTGCCGGACGAAGCCCAGACGCATCTTGGTCGCGGCGGCCGCCTGGGACGCGACACCATCGCCGGGCGCAGCATCCGCAACCGCACCACGGCCTTCGGCCTGACCATCGGCCCCCTGCCGGCGGCAGATTTCAACGCGCTCGTCCCAGGCGGAAAACGCCACCACGAATTGCGCGCGTTGATCGAACGGCTGAATCCGGAACAACTCGATTGTGTGGTGACGCTGCGCATCGCCGGCGCTGATTTGCCGCCGAGCCGCATGCAACCCGGTGGAAATATCAAACTGGGCCACGGCTCACGACTGGGCGGACGACCGCAGGATGGCTATGAGGTGCAGGTCACTTTGAATGCGCATTGAGCGCAGCAGCGACTCACTGCCCGTACATGCGGGCAAGCACCATCAGGCTTCAGCGCCGTCAGCTCATCACGGCCGCAATCAATAATTCGATGCAGCGATTCCTTTCACGCAGGCTTTGGCGATCGCCACCACGTCGCTCGGTCCCCATATCACTGCGTCCGAGTTGATATACAGCGTGCGGTGAGAATACGGCTCGGCGCCACCCGCCATCAATCCACGAACCACGGCGGTGGAACAGTTGCGATCCATCAGGCGGTAGGTCGGTTGGCGCTGCCAATCGGCCCACCATCTTTTCATAACCGTCTCGTTGAGGCCGGGGCCGGGGCCACCTGAGTCGTCACTGCCGGGAATGATGATGCTATGATCGGGAGCTAAACCGCCTTCATCGCGTCGATCCATGCTCAAACTGCGACGAGCGTAGGCGCGAGTACCTACCAAAAGATCACCCCAGGTATCGTGGCGCGGCCACCAACTGACGTACGCCGCGTCCGCAGGTTTGCCGCCACGAATTTCCATCGCTGCATGGCCGACGCGGGCGCCGCTAGCACCCCAGAGCAAGCCACCAGCTCCGCCATTGGCTTCATTCCAGACGTAGACGGTGATCATGGCAGCATCCTCACCAGCGTACCGCAAAGGGCATATGCGCCAGTTCCTGCGGCATATACGGGCGCAAGGCCTGCGCCGCACCACACCACACCAACGTCACCTGATCCTTGTCGGGAGTGATGATCAGGCTGCTGACCACCGGCTTGGTCTCGGTCAGGCGGCCATTGCGGCCATCGATCCACAACCGCGGACGCTGGCCCGGGAGGCGTAGCTTCCACTCTCGATACTTTGGGTGCAGATTGGTAAGCACCAGTTCCTCGTCGCCCTGCAAGTATGGGACATGCAGTCCAGGGTGAGCGCCATTGGTGAAACGCTGATTGAACTTTTTCTCCTGCGACACATTCGCCAGGATGTCTGCCCCGGCCATGCGGTACCTCATCTCGGGTAATGTGGTGGACAGCGGTTCATGTGCAGGCATGAAACCGAAATACCCCAGGCGTGGAAACCACCCCGGTGATATCCAATCGGTGCCCCACGCCATCGGCATCGCTGGCCACCGGGTCTGCGCCCCGGCAATCAGGCGATCAGGCGTCAGTAAGTCATCGGGGTCTTCCAGATTGGGCAGCACCACGTTGTTGATTGCGGTTGGATCAGGCTCGATCACCCAGCCACGCCCGGCGAAGTTACGCGGATAAGCGAAGGCTGAACAGGCCGACGGATCCGCCGATTTATCGAGGTACGGGATGAGCGCCGCCAGCGGATCGCCGTACTTCGCCTCCGCAACGTGATCGACCCCACCATACGCATGATCATACGTCAGGGGTACTCGCTCCAACGCCGCCGGTTCACCGAACACCACACGACCGGTGCTCGTCAGTCCGCACCGCCGGTCACCAAACACCCGCACGTCATGACGATGACGCCCGACCACCAGCACCTTGGCGGTGAAGGACGTTGCTGGTCCGTGCGCATAGGCATGCCCCTGCACGACCAGGTCGGTGAACAGTTTGCAGGGGTACAGATCAGTGTCGGCGGCGATCAGGTGCGGGTTGGCCTCCTGCGCTTTGACTTCGATCGTCAGTGGCGATTGCTCAGCCAACACTTGGCAGTGGCCACGCACATCGACGTGGTAGGTACGCCGGGTGATGAGTGCGAGGATGAACCGGCACTCGGCATCGGTGCCGGAGACCTGACGGGTCAGTGGATCAGGAGGCAGTTGGGGATCGACCATGGTCACGCCATCATCGTCCCGTCGCCGCCACCGCCACCGCCGTCACCAGCACCACCGCCGCCGTCAGTCGGCGAGCCGAAATCACCGACGGGCTCAGGTTCGCCATTGGCAAAGTCGTGCACCGCCGGGTCGTTGAGGTAGCCGGTCACGGCATTGGTGACGGCACCCATCGGGGTGGTCGGATCCGCGCTGGTGGGAATCAGGGCGATGTCCCAACCGATCGGCCCACCGATCAGAAGACCCGTCAAGGTCGGCACGGCACTCGCCAGCATATTGGTCGCAACCGGATTCATTCCCCGGGCGAACAGGGCGGTAGTCATGCTGCGCGCACCTGGGCAGAGCGCACGAATGATCGGACCCTGTACCCAGTTGAAAACACGCGACGCACGGTCGCTGCCCATGATGCGGTTGAGGCCATACTGCACCGCCGAGTCCATCACCATGCACAACAACCCAGCCAGGAAATCACCCAGGGTGAAGCCGGTGAAGTGAGTGGTCATGCCGATGACCGCCCCGGTCGGCATCGGTGGTCGCGCGGTCCCGTGGCAATTGAGATGGAGATCCACCACCCACCCAACGCACACCCCGACCGGTCCCTTTGACGTCAACACGCTGGTTGCGCCAAACTCGGATTTGGAAGCACTCCCCAAGATCAACAACGGCAACAGATAATGTGGAGCAGAAATGTGTGGCACCAACGGGCCGATATCCGTCGTACGCAACAACGTGGTGCCAGCCGCCGCTGAAATCACATCTGGCGCGTCTTTGCCGGTCAACGCACCCCACGGACCGATCTTCAGATTGGCCGCCACTAAATGCGGGATGCTGGGCACCATCACCGGTCCGGGCGGCGGAATGGTGTCGTGAAAATCACCGCCGATCATCGGCATATAGTGTTTGAGCACCGCGCACATCATGAGGCAGCCCCTACTGGCGCGGCGGCCGTAACCGGAGCGGTCTCGACCAGGACGCAGGCACGTTTCTGCAACGGCTGCATGGTATACCGGAACGGATAACGCCAGGTGATGAAGGCGCGACGCACATCGCATTCGATGCCAAGCTGATCGATCAACAGCGGACATTCCGCGCGTTCTTCGCCGAAGGCTAGATGTACGGCAAAGCGATGATCGGGGATGACGAACTCCAACGGACCATCGGCAGCGATGCCATTCAGGCGCACTTGCGTACCCGCCGGCAGAGACGGCGCGATCATGCGTGGGAAGGCCGAATTGTAGTAGCTCGGCTTGAGTTTGCTCAGCGCCGCTTGGTGGTTGATCTCGACGCTGTTGCGCAGGCGCAGGCCACTGGTCGTTGGACAACACCCAAGGCCGACCGGCTCCGGCCGCTCTTCCCACGCAGAAATCAGGTGCTCCGGATCCTCCAGATTCGGCAACGCAACACCGACCACCCGTGCGGCATCGGCGACGAAACCTTTGCCATCCGGATTATCACTGAACGGCACGTCGAGCCCGTCCCACTTGTCCTTGCCGCCATAGGCGTAGGCAAGGTCGAGTGGCATGCGCGTATAGGTCTGGGGCGCGCTGATGGTGAACTTGCCGGTCCAACGCTTCTCCCACACACGGTCGCCGAACACCCGCACGCGGCGAGTGATGGGGCCGACTTCAATCAACACATCATGGGTGGTGACTGACTTGCCACCTGGAGCGTGCGCGTGGCCGAACACCAGCACATCGACGCCGCCGCGATAGAACACCTCGTCGCCATCCATCGGTCCGCAGGGTCCCTTCCACGGGCCCGGCGAAAATTTCCACGTCTGTTCGCGACTCGGCACCAGCCGCCCATCGATAATGTCATACGTCACGCGCACCGCGAGCGACGCGGCCAAGCGTTTCTCATCGATGCCAGCGCGGAACAGGTAGGCCGGATAGGTGGTGCGGTTATCGAGGTCCATCGGACAGATCAGCAGTTCATCATGACACGTTCGCCATTCAGGCGCACGTCGTCGTTGGCTTTTACCTGCACATTACCCAGATCTGCGACGATGGTGGTGATGCGACCGCTGGCGGTGAGATCACCGGCCGCCTGGACCTGCATCTCGCCGCCGCTGGTGAGCGCCAAGCCATTGCGGCCATGGATCGCAACACGTTCAGCGTCGATGGTGAGCGCGCCGGCCAAACTCAGCGTCAGTCCGCTGCCGAGACACAGGCGCGGGCCCTGTGGAGTCAGTTCGATAGTCAGTGCCTGTGCTCCAGCCGGGCCGATGAGGCGGATGACTTGGCCGGCACCGTCACCGGCTTCGATCACCAGCAGGTGATCGCCAACGGTGAGCGTGGTGGCGTGGTCATTGATCAAGGTGGACATGGCAGCCTCCCGCTAATGGATCCGTGCGGATCAGGAATTGTTGGTGATCATCGCGCCTTTGAACGCGAGCGGACCAGTGGATTTGAGGTCGATCATCGCGCCACCGATGTCGACCGCGGCATCGGCAGCAACCTTGATCGCGGCAGCCCCGATCTCGACCGCGGCGCCACCCTTGATGGTGATCTTGGGCGCGTCGATGGTGATGCCGCCAGCATCGATGGTGATCGAACTGCCACCGACGGTGATCGACACCTTGCCATCACCAGTGATGGTGATTTCCGGCGCTCCCACCGCGACCTTGGCACTGGACTTGATGCCCACCTGACCATCGGCGGAAAGCGTCGACTCGCCCGTGACAGAGGTCGAGTCGCTGCCGGTGATGGTGGAACTGCGACTGCCACTGACGGTGTCGCCTGAGTCGCCGCTGACTGTGAACGTGCGGTTGCCGGTGATCTTACCGTCCAGGTTGCCGTCGACCTGCTGGGTGACGTTACCGTTGACGGTTTCGCTATCATTGCCCTTGACCGTCACCGTGCGATCGGCTGAGACGCTGTGGGTCTCGTTGTTGCCGACCGAGACGCTGGCGTTATTGCCGACGGTCAGTGAGTAGCCGTAGGTGGCGTTAAGGTTGAAGCCCTCGGAGCCCTTGGTGTCCTCCATCTGGATGCTGTTACCGCCACCCGAGCGGATCATGCTTTGGCTCTGGTTCTCGCCCTTCACCTTGCTGGAGGTCTTAGGATTGGGCACCGCTGCGGCGATGAGCGGACGATCAGGATCACCGTTAATATGGGTGACGATGACTTCGGTGTCCTTGTGCAGCGGGAAGTGCATGCCCATGTCGTCACCGGCATAGGGCTGGGCCATGCGCACGAAGCGCGAGGCCTTGCCGTCCTTCAAGTCGCTGCGATCAAAGGGGAACTTGAGTTTGTAGCGGCCCTGGTCGTCCAGTTCAGAATACTGGCCATCACTAGCAGCGTCTACCTTTGCCGTGATGGAGCCGTGCACCACCGGTTTCGGCGTCACGCGCTTGGGCCGGAACACCACGCTGGCGGGAATGGTGATGAAATCGTTGATGTAGGTCGCGGTGGGATGATCGTCCTTTTCGGACGTGGCGAAGCCCTGCGAACCCTGGTAGGTCACTTCGATCAGCAGGTGATCAATGTTGACGTCGCCGCGGTAATGTTCTGTGAGCGCGAACACGCCACCCGCACGGAAACCTCGCGCATCGGACACCCCGCGGAACTGGCGTTTGCGACAGGCGATTTCTTCTGCACGCACGGTCGCCAGCGCCTTGCCCTCATCCTCATCTTTGAAGTGATCGCCGTATTCGTATTGGTGGCCGAAGGCTGCTGGCGAACTGACCTGCGCGGTCGGATACATCGGCGCATCCGGAGTACGGTAATTGTAGTCGCCCAGCACCACTTGCCCCGTGACCGGACGATGGAGCACGGTCAGTTCCATGACCGATTCTTCCACCACCGCATCTTCGGCACGGGTACCGCCAACGTGCGTGCGGTAGATGAAATTGGCAGCGCCGGCGACCTTGGTGCAGGCATCCGGCTGGTCGCCGAACACCACCACCGAACGTTTTTCGCCGTGTTCGAAATGGAAAAAGATGCCGTCGTGTTCCAGCAGGCGGCTGATGAAAGCGAGATCGCTCTCCTGGTACTGCACCACGTACTCGCGTTTGGGATAGGTGCGCCCCTTGGCGCGAAACTCGAAATCCTCGGGTTCGAAGCCATGGTCCTTGAGCACCTGTTCGACGATCTCGGCCACCGTCAGATCCTGGAAAATGCGGCTCTGGCTGGTGAGCGACAGACGCCACAGCCGCGGCATCAGCACCGCACGATAACGCACGCCGTCGTCAGTACGCCCATGCTGCTCAAAACTCGCGAACACGCCGTGGATCTGCAGCATCTGCACCCCACGTTTGCCCGACGCCAACACCGTCGGCTGCTTGATGCCAAGCCACCCATCCGCAGCCAAGATCGCTTCGCCATCAAGGTCCGCCTTGGCCGACATCAGATCGAGGTCGTAGTGAAACAACTGCGACATCCGCTCGACGCCACGGAAGGCCGACACCTGCAGGGTGCCGTCGTCAACCGCGCCACTATGGAGCTGATAGGCCCGCTTGGATGCATCGACCATGAGCGAACCACCTTCCCTGGGGGAACCAGTGGGAGGGTGATAGATCGGGAGGCAGAAGGGTCAAGCTGGTCACTATCCATCACGTCGATGTGACGTGGTTCCTGTTGTCAGAGCGAACTGCTTGCGACGTTTGTCCTGCTTAAGAACGCCAGCTGACGCTCCGCTGGTGCCAGGACGTCAAAGAGCGGACTCCCAGACGCCAACACCACGCGTTCGATGGCCGCAGCGGCACGCTGGGGCTGGGTGCCGGAACGCAGGATCGCATCAAGATGCTCACTGGTCAGCGGACGACCAAGCAAATGGCGCACGCCGACCGGAATGCTGTCGGCGTGATTTTTCCACCAGGCGGCCAGCTTCGCGGCATCGGGCCATGGCAGGTATTCATCGGGATCAGGCGCCACGTCTGAATCCGCGGGATCGTCTGTTGGGCCAGCATGAAAACCGGCGGGGGCCGTGCGGGTCAGGCCGGCCTCTTCCAGATCGACGCCGGTGATCTGAGAAAAAGCTTGGCCAGCAAGGCGCGCCACCACCGGCATGTGCAGTTGCATCAGCAGCCATGGCATCACCAGCGGGTCGCCGTGTCCCCCGGCAAGCTGGACCGCATGCCGCAGGTGTTCCGGTTTGGCCGCGGCGAGGTTGAGCCAGTCCATCACCGTCGCTCGCGGTAGACGACGAGCACCGAGGTCGACCAAACGTTCTGCCCACCGATCCGTCACGCGGGTAGCGTGCGTGCGCAGTGCGGTGCCTGAGTCGCCGCCCAGCAGGACCAACGACCACAGCGCGGCGCTCCGGCAAGCGGGCTCTGCATCCGTCAATGCCTTGCGGCAACGGTCGAGCAGATCGCTGCGCCCCAGTTCGCCTGCGGCGCGCAGTGCCCGCTCACGCAGAGCGGCATCCGGATGGGTACAGGCCGCGGTCAAACGCTCCGCTGGATCGCGGCCGCTCGCGACATCGATACCGAGGGCACTCTGGCGCAGCGACGGTGCATCGATTTGCCACCAGGCAGCGCTGGCCGATGTGGTGCGTGGGGTGATGACCCAGGTGAATCCCGCGACCACGCCGGCAATCACCGTCGGATCTGCGAGGATCAACTTGGCAATAACGCTCCGGCGAACATCTGCCTCTTCTGCTTCGCAGGCGAGAGCCGCCAAAACGAAAAACGACCCTGGTCCTGGTGCCTGGGCGCTGACCTTGCTGGCGATGCGCCAGCCATCACTCCCGGCGAGTCGTAGACCATCAAGGTGGGCCTCGATGCGTTCATCGTGCTCTGCCAGATCGGCCAGGCGCATCTGCGGACGGCGAGCGAGCGCCTGCCGCAACGACCACAAGCCGGCGGCTTCGTCTGCATGTTCCGTGAGAATATCATCGTCGTAGGGCACGAGTGTGCTTCTAGACCGTTCCTGACCGCGCGCCAGACGCCGACAGACGCCTGTACGCCGGTGATGGTTGACACCTGTGCGACCCGGCAATGGTGCCATTATCGACAACCCTGAATAAGCTCGCTCCTCGCTCCGCTCTCCCGCTCTCGCCTCGCTCATCGCACCACTAAACACCCGTCGCCCCCATGTCCCACCCCGCCATCGACAACCGCACGCCGCTCGTGCTCGCACCGATCTTCCAGGTCGATGAACGGGGGCGACCGATCGTCAGCGCGTTGCTCAAAGGCACCTTCTCCTGGGATTCCCGTGGACGCGTCACTTCAGCGGAAAAACCGTTGCCGTGGAATCCCACCGGTACCCACCGTGGTGACCCGGGTGCCAGCAGTGTGCTGCATGAGCCGGAAATCGCCCCGTGGAAGGTCGCTACTGATGTCGCCTTGATCGCGCACGCCTGCACCGAGCACCCGGACGACGCCCGTGTCGACGTCATGATCGAAGTCGGTTCCATCGGTCGCCATGTGGTGGTGACCGGTGATCGCTGGTTTCAGAAACGTTGGCTTGGCATCGGCATCAGTGAACCCCAAGCGTTCGACCGTATCCCGCTGTCGTGGGAAAACGCCTTCGGTGGCTGGGATCGCACGTTCGAGGACGCAAAACAACAGGGATACGAACCACGCAATCCCCTCGGTACCGGTTTTCGTCTGAAGAATTCGCCCTGGGTCGAGGAGGTCCGCCTGCCGAATATGGAAGATCCCGCGCATCTCGTGCGCGCGTGGGGAAAGCCGGTGATCCCGGCCGGCCTCGGCTTCACGTCGCCTGATATGATGCCGCGGCGTGGATTCGCCGGCACTTACGATGCTGAGTGGCAAGCCCAACGGTCACCGATGTTGCCCGCCGATTTCGACCGGCGGTTCTTCAATGCCGCGGCCCCAGGCATGGTCGCTGATGGCTACCTGCGCGGTGATGAACAAGTGCTCATCCGTGGCGTGACGCGTTCGGGCATGCTCGACCTGACCCTGCCTGGGATTCCACCACCAACCGTCACCGTCGCCTTTCGTCACGAACGCGAGGACGTCCGCCAGGACACCGTGCTCGACACCGTCATTATCGACGTGGATGCCAAGCAGCTCGTGCTGCTGTGGCGCACCTTGGTCACCCTCGACCAGGGACCGCACGAGGTCAGTGATCTAGTCGCGGTCGACGGAGTTCATAACGTGACCACCGCGGCGATGCCCGCGCTGAGCACCTGAGGAGCAAATCATGGGCGTCACCGTCGGCGTAAACAATCTCTCGGTCGTGCACAAAGATAGCGGCGGCATCACCATCGCCTTCCCCGACGTGTGCAAGACGCCCACCCCAGGCGGACCGGTGCCGATCCCCTATCCCAATATCGCGATGTCGTCCGATACCGCCAAAGGCAGCAAGTCGGTGAAGATCGACGGCAACCCGGTGTGCTTGAAGGATTCCAACTTCAAGACCAGCACCGGCGATGAGGCCGGCACCGCGGGTGGCGGCGTGGCGTCGAGCAAAACCAAGGGCAAGGCCGAGTTCGTGAACTTCAGCATGGATGTGAAGATTGAGGGCAAGAACGTGCCGCGCGCGCTCGACCTGATGTTGCACAATGATAAGAACACACCGCCGGTGCCGCTCATTCAGGGGCCGGTGGTGGCGCTGGTCGAGACCAACGACCCGATCTGCCTACTCTGCGACAAACATTTCTGACGCCGGTCCGATGCATTATTCTGCGGTGCGAAACGGAGGCAGTATCCAATCGGGTTGGTAGACGGGCGGCTGTACGTCGAGCACAAGTGACGAGCAATAAGGGAATTCACGCGGACGTGTCCAACCACGTGCCGCGGCGAGCCGCAACCACGCAAGTCCCTCCAGCCAAATATACCGCTCAGCAACAAAGGTCCGCCAATCCGTGGTGAAAGCCGCCGCTAGTCGCTCGGTGTAAAGTTCTTGCTCCTCGGCCATGTCGGCAAAGGCGGCGTAGAATGCCCGAGGGTCACCTTCGGCCAAAGTACAGGCCATCGCCGCGCGTTCTCCCGTCAGTTTGCCACCTGCGACCAGTAGATCGTCCGCCAAAGCGCGGACCTGTCCAACCGTGAGTTCTTCGCTGAGGGTAAGGTACACGAACAAGCGTGCGAAAGCATATTCAGCGGGGTACTCGTTGGCTTGGCGGTCCTGATCCTTCATCAACCTTGCGAGGGTTGATGCCAATGGATAGTGGCCTCCCGCCAAGGCACCGAACAACGCTGCGAGGTCAGACATTTTCGGTGCGCGTACTCCGTAGGTGCGGCAGTTACGCAGCAAGCCGGCCCAGTTGATGCCAGCCCGCGCGAGATTTGCCGAGAACTTCCCGATATCGGCTTCGACTAGCAACCCGGCAGCCGCAAGTATGCGAAAGTTGCGGCACAGTTCACGCACGTCCCGCTCCAGCACATCAGAATCCATCGGAACCGTGAAGCGCTTGAAGATGCCAGTGATAGCATCAATCGCATCTACACGTGTACTAGCAATCGTCATCATCGGATGGTCATCCTAAAGATACATTCCATCCCAGCCGTCAGCCGGCCAGGTCCGCCAACCGGTCACACCCACATCATCAAACGTGCTCTTCAACTCATCCTGTATGAGAAACAACCGACGCATCATACTCGCACGAAAAATCAGATGCCCGTCGGTGACTGCGGTGGGATCGACGATGAGGTTGGTGATGTCGTCGATCTGGGTCTTATCCAGAGCTCCCATCGTGTGACCAGACCGCTTGAGATCGATGACCGGAAGGCCGCCCTGCAAATTGAGAATGGAATATCCTTCGGCGGCCACCGCTCCGGCATGGTCCAGAATCCGCACCGGTAGAAACTCGCAGCCTACGGCCTTCCGTCCTTCCAAGAGAACTCGCACTCGTGACGAGATGATCAACGCGCTGAGCGGGTTCGGCAGGAAATCCCGCAATTCACGTCGATCCGGGTATCCGCGGGAAAATTGCAATGTCGCGCCAGATGGAAATTCTCCCGCTAATGGTATCCCTTCATGGTAACGCCAGTCCGTGGGGCCATTATCTGGGAATCCCTCGATCATAGCAGTGGAACGATCGAGAGTGTGAGAGAGGACATGAATCTTCATCGATGGCTTCACTTTTTGATCGGAGCTCAGTTGAGATTCGGGAATTCGAGCGGTTTTTTTCCCGATTCCCATTTGATGAGTTCGTGGGTAAATTTTATTCCTTTGCAAGCGCTCGTGACCGAAACCCGACTGAGGCTGACAATCACGCGCCAAAAACGCTCTTCCACCCGCTTCAACTGTTCGAAGAGATCGACCTTGATGGCATCGTGCGGTTGGGCGGCATCGATCTTCTTCTGGATTTCATCAGCGACCGACTTCAAGGATGTCATGACCATCTGGGTATAGGCCTCATGATCGCCCAGATGCCTGATCAGGGTATGTACAGGGGACGCCCAAGTTTCTTCCGGCAGAAAGATGATATTGTGACCATGGTTGATATTGTAGTCACATTGCAGGATCAGCCGTAGTTGGAGGAACGAGAAAACCGGCTTCCCATTCAGCTCTTGGTAGAAAGCCGACCCTGGAAGCATGTGGTGAGCCTGCCACTTGTACGGATACCCCTGTTTGAAGTCGTCATCGAAGTTCTCTTTCGGACCTCCAGGAAATTCCGCGTGCTTGCGCACCAGATCACGGATCTCGTCCAGATGGGGGTAGTCGAAATTGCGGTAAACTCCACGGCCATCCTTGGATTTGATGTACTCCCAGCCACGCTTGGCGTAACCGTCCCCCTTTCCCAAAACCCCGCGCAGAGGCGCATTCGCATCAACGTGCGGCCCCTTATCTTCTTCCGCCTGGGCCGCCCCCTGCTTTTTGTTCTTGCTGGCCTTCTTTTGCTGCTTCTTGGCTTCCCGATTCGCCTTCGTTCTGGCCTTTGATCGACGGGATAGACTGACGTCGAAGATCGCCAACAACCGTTGGGAAAGTTCGGTGTTCGTGACCGTCGGCGTGGTCATCGCGTGCTCTCGACGAAAGCCGGAGTTCCGTACGTCACCAGCGCACCGGCGTATCGCCCGTCGTCACCCACCAGTTTGAGCAGAGCGGTACCAGGAACCCGCCCAGCCGGCATCTCGCGGAAGGCCAATGCCAATGAAAGTCCCGCGAATGCGACACCAACCTCACCAAAACTGCTAGCCGGAAACCAAGTGTCCATCCGACCAGTATCGATCCCGTGTGCCTGCATCCGTGTCAGCGTCATTCCCCACTCCTGGGCGTCTTTGACCTGGCCGGCATGGTCGATGATCGCCAAAAATGGACCGGCGTGCTCCGTCAGCGCCTGGAGCGCTGGTTGTAGGCTACGCATGCCCGCATCGCTATCTGCTGCCGGATCAGTACCGAGGTCTACAAGACCGAATCCGCTCAGGACCATGCCAGGACCCGTCGCCGTTTCGGAAACCAGCAGCGCAACACCGGCTTCACCGGGGCAGGTACCCATGGCGTTCGTGCGGGTCTTAAGCCGACCCTCAGCCAAAATCAAATCAAGACACTCAGGTGCTGCCAAACTGTCGACCGAGAGGATCACCACCCGCGATCCGCTGACGAGATGCTGTTGCACCGCCACCGCTGCTCCAATGAAGCCGTCGTGTCCACCGCCGAAGGATGCGCACGGGACTGCTGGCAATCCCAGGTTGATCAGGGTCCGACGCAGGACCTCCCCGCCAAGCCAGCCGACCCGCTCGTCCTCGGTCTCCAGATCGCCGCCCGCGCCAACGATCCCGCGCGCCAGCGGATCCGGTACGACCATGAATACCTGGGAAACCCGACGCCACTCGACTGCGACATCATCGAATAGATCGCGCAACGCCGCCATCGCCAGGGCCACCAGCCGTCCCACGCCAACAAATCCCAAAGTCAGGTTACCGACCACCGGACTGATGATGGCCGGCTGAGCAGACTCGTCACCTGGCTCGAACAAGGTGAAATCCCGCGCCGCCTGGAAACGAGTGATCCCGGCGCGGAAAGCCGCCGCGGCCTGGACCCGCGACCCCAGCGACGACACCAGACCGATTCGGTCTATCACCATCAGGTGCTCGTAAGCAATGATCGGAGAGGCATGGCTTCGGCAATTCGTCAGTTGATCTGCACGGAGGCGCCAGTGATCCGGTTCACTCCACCCGACCCTGACGTCACGTAGCTGCCTTTGATCAATACCTTGCCGGCCCTGGTCAAGGTGATACTCGCCCTGCCGCAAGTGAGGACCACCTCCTCATCACCTGTGATTTCGACGCGCTTGCCGTCCACGCGTGCGATGGCGGACCGGCGGCTGGTTGTGACAGCAGTGGCGACCGCGCCGATGATGATGGCACGGCGCGAACCATCGTCGGTAATGGCCACCAATACCTGCGCACCCGGCACCAAGTGTTGCATGGGCACCTGCTGCAACACCAGCGCAACCACGGCAGAGCCGTCCGCGATGCGGACTAGAGGAGCGCCGTCGGCATTGATCGACATCAGGGTTGCTAGTTGCGTGGCCGGTGGAAACGCCTGGACCCCACCTACATCGGTGACCCCCTGAACGTGCCTCGATCGCGGTACCTTGGTAGAGGTGTTGGTGCCCATATTGTCCTCAATTCTCCGCGATCTTCGAACCCTTCACCACCACGTCGCCGTCACCCTTGATGGTGATTTTCTTGCCGTTCATGGTGATGTCGCCGTTCTTCTTCATCACCAGGGTGGCCTTGCCGACCTTGATGGTGAGTTCGTCTTCGGCTTCGAGCATAATCTTTTTGGCTTTGGCGCCGTAGTCCTTTTTGACTACCAGCGTGAGTTTGCCGTCGATGGATTCCTTGGAGTCTTTGCCGATTTCGACGTCCTGATTGCCGCCGACGTGTACGGATTTGTTGGCGCCGACACTTTCGCTGCTGTTGACGCCAACGGTTTCGGTGCGCGACGCACCGACGGTTTCGGCCATCGCGGCGCCGACGGTGACCTCGTAGGCGACGCCGATGGTCAGTGCCTTGTTGACGCCGATGGTTTCTGTCGAGCTGACGCCGATCATCACCACTTCATTGGAGCCGATGGTCTCGTTAAGGTTAGCGCCGACGGACACCGTGCGATCAGCACCGACACTCTGGCTGTCGTTGGAGCCGATGGTCTGGCTGTGGTTGACGCCGACGGATTCCTTGGCGTTGTTGGCGACGGTGATTTCGCTGTCGTGGCCGATCTCAAAGAGGTGGTCGCGGGTGGCGTTCAGATTGAACTCCTCCGCGCCGTCGGTGTCTTCCAAGACCAGCGCATTCTTGCCGCCGGTGCGAATGACGCTCTGGGTTTGGTTCTCGCCTTTGACCATGCTGCCGGTCGACGGGTTCGGCACCGCCGCGGAAATCACTGGACGATCGGGGTCGCCGTTGACGTGGGTGATCAGGACTTCGGTGCCTTTGTGCAGCGGGAAGTGCATGCCCATCTGGTCGCCGCCGTAGGGCTGGGCCATGCGCACCTGGCGTGATGCCTTGCCGTCCTTTTTGTCGCTGTTATCGAATGGAAATTTGACCTTGTAGCGGCCCTGGTCGTCGAGTTCGGCGTATTTGCCGTCTCCGGCGGCGTCGATCTTGGCGGTGATGGCGCCGGAAATTACCGGTTTGAGCGTCCGGCGTGGCGGGCGGAACACCACGTTTGCGGGAATCGAAACGAAATCATTGGCGTAGGTCGCCGTGGGGTGGTCGTCGGTATTAGACGTATTGAAACCCTGCTCGCCGCGGTGGCGGACCTCGACTAACAAGTGATCCATGTTGACGTCGCCGCGGTAGTGGTCCTGCAGGGTGAACACCGCACCGGCGCGAAATGCCCGTGCGTCGCCCACACCGCTGAAGCGACGTTTGCGACAGGCGATTTCCTCGGCGCGCACACTGGCCAGGCCGTCGCCCTCGTCAGCGTCTTTGAAGTGGTCGCCGTACTCGTACTGCGTACCGAACGCGGCCGGGGACGACACTGATGCGCTGGGATACATCGGTGCCCCAGGGGAACGGTAGTTGAAGTCGCCCAAGACCACTTGGCCGGTGACCGGCTGGTGTTGGACGGACAATTCAAAGATCGATTCCTCGACCACCGCGTCGGGCGCGCGCGCGCCGCCGACATGGGTGCGGTACTTGAAGGCGGCGTTGCCCGACAGCTTGTTGCAGGCCTCCGGCTGGTCGCCGAACACCAGGGTCGAGCGTTCGTCATGGTGTTCGAAGTGGTAGAAGATGCCTTCATGTTCCAGCAACCGGCTGATGAAGGCGAGATCGCTTTCACGGTACTGCACCACGTACTCGCGCGTGGGGTAAGTGCGGCCAGAGGTGCGCCAGCAGCTATCGTCAGGCTCGAAACCGTGGTCTTTCAGCACCTGTTTGACGATGTCGACGGCCGAGAGGTTTTGAAAGATGCGACTCTGCGCGGTCAACAACAGGCGCCACAGCCGCGGCACCAGCACCGCCTTGTAGCGGACGCCCTCGTCATGGCGGCCGTGCTGCTCAAAATTCGCCAACACCCCGTGGATGCGCAGCATCTGCACCCCGCGCCGACCAGAGCCGGCGAGCATCGTCGGCTGTTGGATGCCCAGCCAGCCGTCGGCCGCCAAGATGGCCTCGCCGTCGAGATCGGTCTTGGACGACACCAAGTCGAGTTCGAAATGGAATGGGGTGGACAGGTGCTCCACGCCGTGGAACCCCGCCACCACCAGTGTACCATCAGCGATTGCACCATTGTGCAGCTGGTAGACCCGTTTTGTCGCTTCGACCATGGGTGCGCGCCTTGCTGGAGAGATCGGGGATAGGTGATAGGTCGCAAGGGATGATGGTCAAGCCGAGCGCGATCCACTGTTCATATGCTAGGTGCCGCACGCAGGCCCGGACGGGCTCCCTGGCGATGCGCTCGTGACCCGGTTGGCCCTTCCTGGAGGTACCAACGGCACGTGAGGATTGGATGCAGCCGCTCAAAAGCCCTTGAACCAACCTGCTGTGCCGCTGTACTGCCGACGCTTTTCATAAGCTCCAACGCCGAAGCCCGAGGTTTTCCGTGATCATTGCCCGTCATCTGCGCACCTGCGCACCGTTCCTCGCCCTGCTGATCCTGCTCGTCGGCTGCTCCCGCAGCGCGACCGTGCAGATGCGCGGGGTGGCCCCGCTCAACCTCAACGATGCGGGCGAGTCGACTCCGGTCGACGTGCGCATCTATCAACTTAAGGATGATGGCGCATTCAAACGCGCCACCTTTGAAAAGTTGTGGACAGAGGCTGACAAGGTGCTGGGCCAGGACTATTTGGCGGCACCCCGGGTCGAGAGCATCGTCCCAGGCAATGCCACCGACCAACCCAAGCGCATCGCCCTGGGCGAGCTTGAAACCGGCACGCGCTTCATCGGCATCATGGCGCTCTACGGCAAGACCGACGCCCGCGATGCCCGCATCCTGGTACTGCCGATCGATGACGCCGAGGATCCGGTGATCGAATTCAGCGGCTACGGCATTTCGCTCGCTGGTGACGGCAAAAAACCTACCGAATCCAGCGACAGCAAGAACGCCAGCGACAAGCCTGCCGCCAGCGACAAGCCCGCCGCCAAGGGCAAGTGATGAGCCGCATCCAGCGTGTATTATGGCACGAGGGAATGCTGCTGTTGCCGCAGCACTTCCAGCAGGCGGACCGCCACCTTGATGCACGACTGGGAACGGTGTTGGCGCTCAGCCAGCGACATCCCACTGGTTTCACCCGTTTAGCGATCGATGGCGAAGCCTTGGCCAACCAACAGCTCAAGGTGATCGACGCCGCCGGTATGCTGCCCGACGGTCTGCCCTTCGACATCCCGGCGGGTGATAGCGCGCCCGCTGCGCGGCCCATCACGCTGGGTCCGACGCAGGAACGCCTGATGGTGTACCTTGCCGCGGCGCTGGAGCGTCCAGGTGAAATCAATAGCAGCAACGATGGTCGCCGCGATGGCCGCACCATGCGTTACCGCGTGCAGGAACTGACAGTAGTCGACGACAGCGGCGAAGGTGAGCGCCAACAGATCCAGGTCGCCGCGCGTCACTTGGTACTGGTGACCGGCGAGGAGACGCTTGATGGGCTCAGCGCCCTGCCCCTTTGCGAGATCGAACGCGGTCCTTCCGGCAAGCTCGTGCTGTCGAGCCGCATGGTTCCCCCCTGCCTGACGGTCGACGCCTCACCCGTGCTGGCGGTCGTGCTCAAGCGCACCTTAGAAATCGTTGGCTCACGCGCCCAAGAACTCGCGCACAACCGCCGGCAGCGCACCCAGGGCAAGGTCGAATTTTCGGTCAGTGAATCGGCCAACTTCATGATGCTGCACACGCTCAATGGAGCACTGCCGGTGCTGGGCCACTTGGCGGCTGGTCGCACCCATCCAGAGACGCTCTACACCGAACTGGCTCGCTTAGCTGGCCAGCTCGCGACGTTCTCCGCCGATGGTTATCCCCGTGACCTGCCGGTCTATGATCATCAGGATCTTGCCGGTTGTTTCGGCAAACTCGACGAACGCCTGCGTGCCTTGCTGGAAACCAGCATCACCATGCGCTACGTGCCAGTGCCGCTGACCAAGGCCAGCGAGCGCATTCATTCCGGGCGCGTGCCTGAAGCCGTCCTCGACAGTCACCGTATCTACTTCTCGGTGCAGTGCGGCTTACCGGCCGAGCGCGTGATGAAGGAGCTGCCGATTAAGGCCAAGGTCGCCTCGGGCGGTCGCCTGCCGGGGCTCATCGCTCAGGCCATGCGCGGTCTGTCGCTGACCTACTTGGCGGTGCCACCGGGTGAAATCCCAGCCCAGCCCGGCTGCTCGTATTTCGAACTGTCGCGCGAAGGCGAACACTGGGACGGCATCACCGACACGCGCACCCTTGGCGTATTCCTGCCGCCAGAGTTCACCGATCTCAAACTCGAATGTATGGCGGTGAAGGACACATGAGTGCAGACCAACGCGACGTGCGCCAGTCAACGCACCGCGTTGAACCTCATCAGCGTCTTGGCGTCCCGCCGTACGCCTATCTGTCGCATGCCTTGTTGGAGTCTCCACGATGAATAGCAACGCCGTCCCTTCACTACCGATCGGTGGTGGCCTCGCCGACCTCTGCGGACCGATCTTCAAACTCGCATTGTATCTGGACAAGGAACCTGCCGACCTGGAGGCCGCGACCTTGGCCGCACGTTTCGATGACGCGCTCAAGGAGTTCGAGGCCTCCGCCACTCGGCTCAATGTGCCGCTCGCCAACATCCGTTTGGCGAAGTACGCGCTGACTGCCTTCATCGACCAGAAGGTGCTGACCAGCAACCTCGCGCTCAAAGATGCGTGGCTGGAAAAGCCGCTGCAGATGACTTATTTTGACGATTTCAACGCCGGCGAGGAGTTCTATGTCAAACTCGATCAGCTGCGCAATTCCGGTGACTCCGGGCGCTTCGATGTCGAAGAGGTCTACTACCTTTCGCTGGTGATGGGTTTCACTGGCAAGTACGGCGACAAACGCGGCGAGGAACAACGTCGCATCCTGATCGACCGCCTAGCGCGCGAAATCAGCGAGAGCCGTCAGAGTGCTGGCACCGGATTGTCGCCACACTGGCAACAACCTGCCACCAGCGGCGCGGGCGGCACCAAGTGGTGGCTGCGCGCGCCGACCTGGGCGCCGCCTGCCGCAGCCAGCGTGATGCTGCTGCTCTTGTGGCTGCTGCTCGGCAGCCTGTTGTTCGGGCGCGCCGACGAGTTCCCCGCCACCACCCTTAGTGCGACGGTGCCCTGAATGCGACTCCTGGCCATCATCTCTGCTGCCGCTCTCGTACTCATCGGTGGCGCTTGGTCCTCTAAGGTCGTCGGCCTCTCGCTCGGCACCACCACGCAGATCATCATCACAGCCGTGGTGGCGATGCTGTGGCTGGGTATCGGCGGCGTTTTGCTGGTAATGCAGAAACGTTCCGCGGCCAGGGCACAGGCCTCGTTGTCGAAAACCATGATCCGCTCCAGCAGCGGTCTGGCGGAGATGAACGACCAGTTCCAGAAGTGCCTCGGCGCGCTGCGCTCGACTCGACCAGCGGCACTGAATGTGCTGCCGTGGTACTTGGTGCTGGGTGCGCCAGGCGCAGGCAAGACCACCTTGCTGGCCGAATCCGGCCTGACCTTCGCCTCGTTCGGTGCGGGGTCGACCCGCGCTGGTGCGCCGACGCGTAGCGCTGATTGGTGGTTCACTGAAGAAGCGATGTACCTCGATACTGCTGGCCGTTACACCGCCGACTCTAGTTCGCAGGCGGAATGGAAAGCCTTCCTTGAACTGGTGGAACAGGCGCGTCCGGAGCTGGCGCTCAATGGCGTGGTGGTTGCGGTCAGTGTCCCGGACCTGCTGAAAAAAGATGACGCCGGCGTCAATGCCGCGGCCCAGCAGATCCGCGACCGCCTCAGCGAACTCAACCGCAAACTCAACCTCGACATTCCGCTCTACATCGCCTTTACCAAGTGCGACTTGATCGGTGGCTTCAAAGACTTCTTCGTCACCCTGCCACCACAAGGCCGTGAGCAGGTGCTGGGCCACACTCTGCCGTGGCAACCTGGCATGATGGCCGACATCCGCACGGTGTTCAGTCGCGAGACCGCCGCGCTGCTGCCCAGCCTGCGCAATCGCCGCCTAGGCGCGCTCGGTGGTGACCTTGGCCCTGAGCAGCAATACAAGGTCATCCAGTTCCCCCAGCAGTTCAGTGCGGTGCAGAAGTGGATGGGCGATTTCCTTGCCGCCTTGCTGCGACCGAATCCACAACAGGCACTGCCGGCGCTGCGTGGATTCTACTTCACCAGTGCGCAGCAGACCCAACGCCAAGCGACCACTCCGGCCGCGGCGGCCAATGCCGTCGCCGCTGCCGCAGCGGCGCCCAGGGCCGACCTCGAAGCGAGCATCTTCATCCAGGCCAACGCAGTGCAGCAAGCCGCGCCAACCGGCGAACAGTGCCAGGGCCTCTTCATTAAGGACCTGCTGACCAAGGTCATGCTCGGTGACCAGCGTCTGGTGCAGGTTTCTGGCGGCGTGCGTCGCAGCCGCGCGTTGTGGCGCCTGACGTCGCTGGTGGCGTCCGCTGCGGTGTTGGTGGTGACCTTCATCTCCTTGCTGAGCTGGTATGTGGGCGATGCGCGCGAGATCGACCGCACCATCGCCGCGAGCCGCGCGGTGCTCGAAACCAGCCGGAACGAGCCGACCAAGGTCGCCCCCAACCTCGCTGCGCTCGACAGTTTGCGCGTCGCGTTGGAACGCCTGGAGCAACATTCCTCCGGCGGCGTCAATCATGTGCGCGAGAAGGGCTACCTGCTTTTCTACACCCAGGTGAAACGCTGGTTCCTGTTGCCAGCCGGCGATCGCCTGCGCAACGAACTGGAAAAACTACGCAACGCCGAAGGCAAGACCCTTCAGACCTACGACCAACTCAACGATCTCTACCGCACCTACCTGATGCTCGCGGGCGAAGTCCCCGCCAACCGCGAACTGCTGGAGCGCGTGCTGCGCGATGACCATCGTTGGCTGTTGGCAGTGAAGGATGGTTCCGCCACGGCTGATCCCGCCTTAGAAGCCGCCGCGTACCACCAACTCACCCATTTCGCCGGACACATGAACGACGGCGATCCGACGGCCTGGAAGATCAGCATCGATCGGCCACTGAAAGAACGCATTGACTTCGAATTGCGCGAGGCGTTGTGGATTCCCCAGAGCTACGAGGACATCATCTCGACGCTCCAGGCCTCGGTCACCAAGATCAATCGCGACAGCGTGCTGCCGGGCACCAACCGCACGCTGGTCGTCGCCGACTACGACTTCCCCATGCTCTTCAGCCAACGCGGCTGGGACGAGACCATGGCCGGATCGATCGCGGAAAAGAGCGAAGGTCTCTTCAAGCAGTTCCAAGCGATCAACATCACCAAGCCGCGTGAGGACATCCGTGAGCGCCTGCGCACGCGGTATGCCACCGACCTGTCGCGCCACTGGCTGCGCTTCATGACCGGTATCAGACCGGTCAAGTCGAACGATCTGCGCGAAGCCAGCGCCAACCTGCGCACGCTTACCGGACCGCAGTCGCCCTACCGCGACCTGGTGAAGGGCGTGTTCCAAGGGCTCACCGTACGTTACAGCGTCTCTGACCTGACCAGCGCTCCCAGCGATTCCGACATGAAGTGGTTGGAAGATGCGCTCACCGCGCTCGGCACTTTCAGTGAAGCAGTCGACAAGTTCGCCACCGCCACTGATAGCGGTCGCCGTTCGACCGATGTCGCACGCTTGGTCGCGTTGCAGACCGCCTACGAAAACGCCTGGGCTCAGATCGGCACGTCATTCAAAGCGGTGGATTCCCCCGAACGCCGCGCCGCATTGATGCAAACTTTCGAAAATGCCACCTTCGAGGTCCACCGCACGCTCAGCGCTGAGGTCACCGCCGAACAGAATGCGCTGTGGCGCGAGAAGGTCTTCAAACCCTTCAGCGAGACGCTCGTCGGACGGTTCCCCTTCGATCGCACAGCCAAGAACGATGCGACGCTGTCGAGCTTCAGCCGGCTGTTCAATCCCAAGACCGGCCTGTTGTCCCATGCCATCGCCGAGATCGAAAAACTGCGCCCGATCAAGGTCGCCGGTCGTGATCTGCTGCCAGTCAACCGCGAGTACGAACGCCTGATCGAACGCGCGCGTGAAGTCCGTGCCGCGCTCTACGCCAACGATTCTGCCACTCTCGCCGCACCGTTCACCGTGACGCTCAACCTACGTGGCGGCGTAAAGAACGTCGCGATCACCGTGGGTGATACCTCGTTCGGCCTGTATGATCGACCTGATCGTCGCGGCACCTTCATCTGGAACGAAGCTACCGCTACCGGCGCGAAACTGACCATCACGACCATCGCTGACCAGCAGATGCCACTCGACTTCACCAGTTCGACGTGGGGTCTCTTCCGCCTGCTGCGTGAAGGCAACCCGACGGCGCGCCCGGAGGGTGGCCTGACCTTCACCTGGCAGTTCTCGACCAAGGCCCTGGGAGGCATCGATGACAAGGCCTTCAATGCCAGCGCGGTCTTGGAAGCTGGCGGGCTGGAAAAACTGGTACCGCCGGACTTCTTCGGCGCGCTGGTGTGCCCGGAACACATCGGCCGATAGCAACTGAACCACTGAACACGGCTGGCACCCACGCCAGCCGTGTCCGCCAGTGGCGCGCACATCCAAGGATCCTAGGCTTCCGCCGCTCAACCGCATCAAACGGCTGATCGAAGGAACCGCACATGGGTCGCACCATCGCACGTCTGATCGTCCCATCCCTGCTCGTAGCATTGGCACTGCCAGCGGCAGAGCAGCCACCAATCATGGAACTGCTGGTGTCCGACGGACCACGGTTGCTGCAGCGTTGGGAAACCAGTCTCTACGCCAAACTGTGGAATGACCGCGTGATGGAGGCAAACCGCGCCAAGGTCGCCGAGCAGTTGGCCGCCATCGAGGCCAGCCTGGGCGTCACCCTCAAAGAGGTTCTCGCCTCGCTCGCAACGGTCCACCTGCGTGTAGACGACTTGACCACATCACCGGCCGGAGCGGCCAACGCCAAGCCGGAAGCCCTGGTGTCGATGCAGGCCGATCTAGGCCAACTTGCTACCCGCATCATGACCCTCGCCCTGGAGAAAGATCCGGACAGCGTCGAAACCATCGTGCTCGCTGGCGCAGATCAGGCGATGCGCCGCAAGCCTACGGATGATAAATCTGCGGACGCTGTGGTGCTCGCACGGTACGGTTCACGCTTGGTGGTGAGCAACCGGGTGGAGCAACCCAAGGCCTGGACCGTTACTCCATCGGAAGCTGATCTGTCTTTCACCATCGATTCCCGCAGCTTCATGATCAAGGCCGCTGAGCAGGCCAAGAACGACCCCGATCAGCAGATGGTCTTCGCTGCGCTGATGAACGTGAAGGGGCTGGACGCCTACCTCACGCCCCTGACTTGGGAAATGACCCTGGTGCCGGAAGGCATCCACGAACGCATGCGTCAGGACGTGGTGTGTCCCTGGTTGAAACCTGTCGACCGCGCACTCTTCGCACGCCTGCCGGAAAAAACCTTGATGGCCATGGCATTTGGCTTTGACAGCCAGAGCTACTGGAACCTGCTTGAACCGATGATGCTCGACTTGCTGGCCAAACAGCAGCCGGGGATGAACCGCGAGCAGCTCGTGAGTATGGTCGATGAGCAGCTCGCCGGACTCGGTATGCCCCTGACATTTCCCGATCTGGTGCAGGCGATCAACGGTACGGTCCTGATCGCCGTCACTCCTGGCGCGCCGTTCCCTGCCATCACTGTGGCCGTACCACGCTCGAAAGCTGTCGACCATGGGCTGCGCTTCGCTGCCGCCACTCAGCAATGGGAAATTCCCGCTGAGGGAACCAGTGGCCCGCTGCCCATCCCCAACGTGCCGTTGCCGGTGACCTTGATCGCAGACAAAGGCTACTGGGTCATCACCAGTGATCCGCACGTGGCGACAACTTGGAATGCTGGCGGCAGCGGATGGAGCACGAGCCCGGCGATGACGTTGGCCTTTGAAAAAGCCGGTGCGGATGCACCGCTCATCAGCGCGAGCGACACCGGTGCCGTGCTCCGCACTGCTGGTGGATTCCTTGCCCTGGTGCCCATCCCCGACGCAAAAGACAAACAGACGGCCACGGTGTTGCTTGCCCGAGCTGCTGCTGCTGCCAGCACTGGCTATCTGGTTGGTCGCCAGCGAGGGAAGACCTGGGAACTCGAAGCGCGAGGCATCATGGGACTTGGCTCTGTGCCGCTCCTCAGTGCAGCCATCGCCATTCCGAACTTGCTTGAAACCCGCGCCAAGGCCAGCGAGGTCGCGGTCGTCAGTCTGCTGCGCTCCGGTGTGTTTCCCGCCCAGATCCAATTCCAAGCCGGCGCCTACGTCGATCAGAATGGCGACAACATCGGTGAATACGGCTTCCTCTCCGAGATGGCAGGTGGCGCGATCACTGGCCAGCCGGACACGCTCAAACTGTCGCTGCTGCCAGAGGTCTGGAACGCCGCTCAGCCGGCGGTGCATGGCTACCGCTTCGCCTGTTGGCTGCCGGATGGCAAGGGTGGCGCCCTTGGTGCCAATGACGGTTTACGCGCCCAGAACGCGGCGGCGGCAAAGGCCCAGAGCGAGCGCTTCGTGGTCTATGCTTGGTCGACTAATAACGCGGGCAAAGCGGTCTACGCGCTGA
>Ga0335394_10001492_pt1 | contig 26401 bp, 19 predicted proteins | sample MAT03_FD_205741 | JGI IMG/M metagenome (GOLD analysis project Ga0335394, IMG submission 205741) | Freshwater microbial communities from Lake Fryxell liftoff mats and glacier meltwater in Antarctica - MAT-03 (spades assembly) (version 2) ...
TGCTGCGCGACATCCAGCGCATCTTCGCGGGAGCCGAGCGCATGTTCCAGACTATGCACAAGCCGATCCTGATATCTCCGAACCAACTCATCAAACGCGCGCGTTTCTCCTGCGAGCGTGGCGTCGATCAGTTGCGGGTCGGTAGAACTGTTCAAGAGGAATATTCTGCCCGGAACAGGGGTTAGACGAGCAAGTCTGTTATTGGTTGTCGCGTGAGGTCGATCCGGAAACTCCAGTCGGCTTCCCACGCATTGAGAAATAATACATGGCACCGATACCAGAGATCAGCAGTCCGATGCTCATCAGTTGAGAAAACGTGAAATTCGTGCCCATGCGGGGAGCTTCGTCGTCGCGGAGCGATTCCAGGATGAAGCGGTTGACGGGATAGATGATCCAGCCCAGAGCCAGAACGGCACCGTCAAACGGACGACGGCGAAAGTACCAGGCCAGAATTCCCGCGAGCGCAAACGCAGCGAAGGAACTGTAAAGCTGAGTGGGATGCAGCGGAATTGTGGAAAGTGGATCCTCCAGGATTCTGCCTTGCGGAGCCAGCTTTTCAAACGTCAGGCTGTCGGGCGGAAATCGCACAGCCCAGGGAAGGTCGCAGGCTTTTCCGTAACAGCATCCATAAAGAAAGCAGCCGATGCGTCCAAAGCCTTCACCGATAAACATGGAAGGAGCAATGACATCAAACATGGCCAGAGGATTGATACTTCGACGCTTGCAGTAAACGACGACTCCAATGATGCCGCCAATGACACTGCCATAGAATACGATGCCGCCGTCCCACAGCGCAAAGGGAGCCAAAAGCAAATCCATCCCCTGTTTGCCTCCGAAGACCTGATTCCAGTTTTGCATCAGGTAAATGGTCCTGGCACCGATCAGACCGGGGATCAATGCCCACATCATCATGTCCCAGATGGCTTCTGGCGGTTGTCCAATCGTACGGACGCGCCGCGACGCCAGCCATGTGGCGGACGAAAAGCCGACAAACATCATCAGGCCGTAACCAAATACCGGAATACCTGTTTTGATGATCGGCAGCCTGAAAAACGAGGCTGCGACAAGGGCTCCGGGGACGATGAGCCAGAAACCCGCTGACATCGCAGACTCAGCAGCCTCCTTTGACTTCGCGTACATTAGGCCAAAAGCCACTCCGACAATTGCCACCCACAGCAACATCAACCATGCTGCACCGACATGCCATTCATTCCCCACCGCCTGCCATTGCCAAAGATTGTCGAATACAAAACGCAGCAGCACTTTCCGCATAGCGGCAGGATCTCCTGTGGGCTCAATTGTCAAGCTTGTTCAGGCTTGGAGTCTGTCCTGATTCACCAGATTTGTGAGCCGCAAGGCGCTGGCTGCGGGTCATTCGCCTGCAAAAACCGGCGGCTAGCGCCTTGCCGCTCACAAAAACAGCGGTACTCAGACAGGCTCCTGGTGGCAGATAGAACGTCTACTGCCGCTGGAGTTACAGCATGTGACGGATCATAGCGGAGTTGCGGGAGTTAGCGGAACCGCAGGATTTGGTTGTCGATCAGACGTGTCGAACCAACCTTGACAGCGAGCAAGGCCACAGCGGAGTCTGAGCGCTCTGTAAGCAATTCCAGCGTCACAGAATCAGCGATCACCGCGTACCGCACGTCAATACCGCCAACGGATTTCAGGTGGTCGGCCATTCGCCGAGCAATCTCAGGCGGTGCCAGCGTGGTTTCTTCGGCAAGCGTTTCTGCCAGTTTCAGTGCTTGATACAACTGCGATGCCTGTTGCCGTTCAGCGACCGACAGGTAGCGATTTCGGCTGCTCAGCGCCAAACCGTCAGCTTCACGGATGATCGGGCAGGTGACGATCCCGACAGGTTGGTCAAGGTCAACGACCATCTGCCGAATGATCAACTGTTGCTGAAAATCCTTCTGGCCAAAGTATGCGCGATCGGGTTCCGTGACATTGAACAGTTTTGCGACGACCGTGGACACGCCATCGAAGTGTCCAGGTCGATGGGATCCCTCAAGTACCTCAGCCAACTCTGTGACCCGCACGATGGTCTGCGCCGATGCAGTGTACATGGCGGACACAGGTGGAGTGAAGATCAGATCTGCTCCCGCAGCGCGACACATTTCCAGATCCGTATCCAGCGTGCGCGGGTACCGCGTGAAGTCTTCCTCGGGACCGAATTGAGTCGGATTCACGAAGATCGTGGCGACGACGAAATCGCATTCCTTTCGTGCAATCTCAATCAGACTGACGTGCCCCCGATGCAACGCACCCATTGTGGGGATGCACCCGACCGAGCGACCCTGTTGGCGAGCGGCGCGCACGAAGCGGCGGGTTTCCGTCAGCGATGATTCAACGATCATGCGTTAGTGCTTTGTCAGGCTTTAAAAAAGGGGTCAGGAACCAATAGCCAAGTGGCCGGAGGGTGCTCCGCACTCTTGGTTCCAGACCCCTTTTTTAAAGTGTCAACCCAAAGATTTAACGTTGACAAAGCATTAGTAATTGTAGCTGGGGTTCTTTGTATCAAAGTCGCGATCCGTCAGGCGCACCTCCGCTTTGATGTCTGCAAACGTGTAATCTTCAATCACGGGGGGCTTCGCGCCGCTTTTTGCGGGAAAACCAAACTGCTGTACGCGCACCGGCAGACCGGATTTCTCATCGATCCAGACGCGCGTCATATGAAACGTGAATTGCTTGCGAGGGTGCGGGTGGGAACTTTCAATGACGCGGCATTTCATGTTGCCGATTTTGGCGTCTTCGAAGTACTTGACTTCCGTTTCGCCGTACTTGGTTTCGGCTTCCCACTGTTCGATTACAGCCTCCATCATTTGCTGGATGCCGGCCTTCGTGATCGGATAACGATTCTCGGCCATCGCCTGACCGCCGGTCGGTGCCAGTTCCAGGGTGCCGATCAGAGATGCGAAGCCCGCTTCATGCACCAGCAGATTGTTGTTGTTTCTGCCTTCGACAAAAATAACTTCGCGACCAGCGTGAGGATCTTCAAAGTGCATATAGACGCTGAAGGGCTCGTGGCGCACTTTGATCCTGATCGTCTGTGAAATTGTTTGTTTGCCCACGACTTCCGTCTTGGTAAATTTGCTCTCGTAGCCACTCAACTTCTGCACTTTTTCCATGCAGGTCCTGGCGTGAGCCAGTGCAGGTATCAGTGGATGTTCGGTGGCGTTTGAAGTTGGCTCATCCGCGAAAAGCAACTGCCCTGCGATTCCCAGCATGCCACCGACCGCAAAACTCGCGGCAAAACGACGACGTGAAAACTGTGAATTCGATGAAGATGAAGTCCGTGCCATTTTTGTCCTCCCAAAACGTAATTCTGGTCTGCGTCTGCAAGCCCTGAATCGGCAGAAATTGCTGCAGGAACGCGCTGCTCATGGAATCGCCCGAGCGCTGGATACAGTGCAGACCTGTGTCATCAATCGCAGTTTGCGTGCAGATGTCATCAGTCAAAGTCAACGTGAGTCGTCATCCGCCAGGCAGTTTTCGTTTTGGAGCCCGACAAAGCACCAAGTCGTGATAGTGTAAGCGGAATGTGCTCGCATCGGCCAGTCGAAGAATCTGTGGATCCGGTTTTTTCCGGGGTTTTTTGCTGTTAAAATTGCAATTGTGGCAAATGGAGGTCTGTCCTAGACTCCGGCAGAATCTGCTCGTTGGAGTAGTAGAAATCCTCGTGATCATCGGAAGAGCGGGAATGGATTCCTCTCGCAGCGGTCTGCTGTCGACATTACTCATGACGCTTCCACTGATTGTGGTTCCGGCCGTTGCGCTGTTGCGCCCGCCGGGGCAGGTTGGGATCTCTACGGTGGATCTCGAAGCGTCTGAAGGCTCGGCTGACGATTCGCTCTTTGATGGTTTCCCTGACATTGAGTCTGATTCTGCCGGAGCAATCAAGTCGGAAATTCCAGGACATTCTGATCCGCCTCTGATGGATGATGACGATCCTGCATCGAATCCAGAAGACAGCATTTTTCAGGAATTGAATTCTCCCGATCCTGAATCTTCCAGAGATGGCTCGCCTGGTGATTCACTGCCGGGCCGTGCCCACAAAGATCCGTTCCTGCCCGAAGCTGGGCCACCGTCAACGCCGCCGATCAAACAACGAAGAACTAAGGAAGAAGAACCTCGGATCGGATCAGACCCGGATCCTGTGAAGCCGGACGCCGCACAAGCCGTTGAACAGTTAAATGCGATGGGTGCGTTGAAGACGATGTGGTTTGAGGCGGGTGACAAAACACCGGTCGGATTGGCCGTATTCTTTCGCGGCCCGGAGGAACTGACGCGATTCCGCTTCGAAGCCGTCGGAGAAAGTCGCGAAGCCTGTGCCCGAGACGTACTGGAACAGGTCACCCGCTGGCAACAACAAAATCCGGTGCAATAGTTCCGCTTACCTTTTGAAACATGTAGCAGATGAGTCAAGTTTTGTGTGCGATGGCGGAACGATCGAATGTAGGATGGACATTCATGTCCGTCGCATGGCCAGGATCTCGGACATGAATGTCCAAGCTACAGGAATCGCAGCTATGGACCGAGCTTCAGGAACTCGGCCCGTCTCCATTTCACACTCCGGTTTTGGCCAGAATGCGATAAACTTTCGCGGCAGGACGCCGCGACTGCGATTCGACAGGATGTGGCCAAGCGCAACAACTACAATCCATCGGTCTGAGGCGAGCGGCGCAGCCGCGATGCCTCGCTAGAGTCTTCTTAATCTGCATTCCATTATGTGGAACACATCACGGCGAAACACCGCAATCATGCCATACGGCAATGGCCAGATTGCAAATCCCTTTCTCTGCGAAACACATCAGCCTCAGCGGGAAAAACTTCGCTGGCTTGATCGATTGTTTCGCGCTCGAAGGTCTGCACTCGCGGCACTGCAGATTCTTCCTGACGGTGGCCTGGTTCGATCCACTCGCCTCGCGCGTCTCGAAGCCGCACTGTTGATCGCGGATGGAGCAGTCCCTGCTCGCAAGCTGGCTCAAGTGGCCCGCTTGATCGACGCAAAAGAGGTACAACAATTTGTGCAGGTTCTGAATGACAGCTACGATCGAACGCGATCGGCGTTCCGCATCGAACAGACAGCCGCAGGATACATTTTGATGACGCGAGCTGCACTTTCACCCTGGCTCGACCGTCTGCACAATCGTCAGGCGGAAATGAAACTGTCATCCCCGATGATGGAGACACTCACAATCATCGCCTATCAGCAGCCTGTCACTCGAGCTGATGTGGAGGCGATTCGCGGAGTGCAGGCGGCAGAAATGATTCGTCAACTCATGGATCGCAGCCTGGTGCGCATCGGCGGCGAAGACGATTCGCTCGGTCGCCCGTTTCTGTATATTACGACTCGGCAATTCCTTACTTTGTTCGGCCTGCACCGCCTGGAAGACCTTCCCAACTACGCTACACTCCGCCGCCAACGCACCCTGCCCGCGATTGCAGAAGCTTGTCACGATGAAGACGATGAGAACGATGTGCAGGACGAAGCAGCCTGAAGGCGGGACTGCAACCCCATCAATCGCAGACGATGGAGATCATGCTGGACAACGCATTTCGGAATGTCAAGATTTATCAGACAGCATCATCAGTTTCGAAAGGCTCCCATGACATTCCCCCGCGTTTCCACGTTGAAGACGCCGCACCAATTTCAAAAGCGTCTCGATGAGCTGAAACTGGATCTGCCCTTTGATGAAACTGTGGAAACTGGCGCTCACGCACCGCTCGACCAGCCGCTGAGTTCGGTTTGCGGGAAAATCGGCAATCGCTGGTGTATCCTGCCGATGGAAGGCTGGGATGGAACAACGGACGGTCGTCCGACAGACCTGACCCGTCGTCGTTGGAAAAATTTCGGACTCAGTGGAGCGAAACTCATCTGGGGCGGCGAAGCAGTCGCCGTACGTCCGGATGGTCGAGCGAATCCCAACCAGCTCCTGATCAACTCGCATACCGTGGGCGATCTGGAAGCGTTACGAAACATCCTTGAGCGGGCTCACCAGGAACATATCGGCAGCACGGACGACCTGCTGATTGGCCTGCAACTGACACATTCAGGACGCTTCGCCAGACCGAATGACAAGAAACGACTTGAGCCACAGATTGCTTACCGCCATCCCCTTCTCGACGCGAAACATGGGATTACGGACAATGACGCAGTGTTATCAGACGATGAAATCAAGCTTCTGATCGATGATTTTATTGATGCCTGTCGCCTGGCTCTGAAGGCTGGTTTTCGATGGGTCGATATCAAGCACTGTCACGGCTATCTGGGACATGAGTTGCTTTCGGGATTCGATCGGATCGGCGAGTTTGGTGGCAGTTTTGAAAACCGAACGCGGTTCCTGCGAGAGATCGTCGCTGGTATTCGAACGGAAGTGCCGGGACTGGGTATCGGAGTGCGGTTGAGCATCTTTGATTTTGTCCCGTTTCATCCTGGTGCCACCGATGATCGGACAGGCCTGCCGATGCAGGCACGAGACTATCGCTTTGCATTTGGCGGTGATGGTACGGGTCTGGGAATCAATCTGGACGAGCCGCAGCTGTTTCTGGCATTGCTGCGTTCGCTGGAGATCGACCTGCTGTGTTCGACGTGCGGCAGCCCCTATTACAACCCGCATATTCAGCGCCCGGCCTTGTTTCCACCCTCGGACGGTTATCAGCCGCCGGAAGATCCGCTCGTGGGAGTTGATCGACAGATTTCGGCGACCGCAGAGCTCAAACGCCGCGTGCCGGAAATGATCGTTGTGGGTTCAGGTTACTCGTACCTGCAAGAGTGGTTGCCACATGTCGGTCAGGCAGTTCTGCGACTCAAAATGGCCGACAGTATAGGCCTTGGCCGCATGGTCCTGTCGTATCCTGACCTGCCGGCGGATGTGGCATCCGGTCGCGCTCTAACCCGCAAAAAAATCTGCCGCACGTTCAGCGATTGCACGACCGCTCCCAGAAACGGCATGGTCTCCGGCTGTTTTCCACTTGATCCTTTCTACAAAGCTCGACCGGAACGGGCCGAGCTGAAGAAGTTGATCGAGACATCTCGGGAAGCAGAATCGTCACTCATTCCCTCCAGCAAAGAGAAAATGGAATCGATGTGACTTCGGCGTGATATTACGTCATCATATTCGCACAATTCAGATACCCCGATCATTCGTCCGAAGAAGAACTATCATGTCCAATCCCGTGAATAAAAGCATGTCAAAATCTGTACGTCTGGAACCTGCCCGCTGCCTTGCCGGTATTGAACAGGAAATCCATCGCCATTTGAATTTCACGCTGGGGCACCATGATCAGCACGTGGATCCTCATTATCTGTATCGAGCACTCGCCATCGCCGTGCGGGATCGGCTGGTCGGGCACTGGAAAAATACGCACGAAAAGATCAGTCACAGCGGCAGGAAGCGTGTCTTTTATCTGTCACTCGAATTTCTGGTGGGACGGTCATTGACCAATGCTGTCCTGAACCTGGATCTGGAAGACACCGTGCGCGACAGCCTGAAGAGTTACGGCATGACTCTGGAAGAGACCGCCGAACTGGAACACGATGCTGGTCTTGGCAACGGTGGTCTTGGGCGACTGGCCGCTTGTTTTCTGGACAGTTGTGCCAATCTGCAGCTTCCGGTCGTTGGTTACGGCATCCGCTACGAATACGGAATGTTCAATCAACACATTGAAAACGGACGACAGGTTGAAGATCCGGATCACTGGTTGCGAGACGGCAATCCCTGGGAACTGGAGCGTCCCGAAGATACACGACGCATTAGTTTCTACGGTTATTCCGACTACTTTATTGACAGCAACGGAAAACCTGCTGCGCGCTGGGCCAACACTCAGGACATTTTGGCGGTGCCGTACGACATGCCGATTCCGGGACACAAAAACGGAACGGTCAATACACTGCGACTGTGGCGGGCATCGGCAACTGATGAATTCAACCTCGCAGAATTCAATTCCGGCGGTTACTCGGAAGCGGTCGCCGAGAAAAATCTGGCCGAACAGATTTCGATGGTGCTGTATCCCAACGACGCCAGCGAAAACGGGAAAGAGCTGCGTCTGAAGCAACAGTACTTCCTTGTCTCCGCCAGCCTGCAGGATGTGATGAGTGAATGGATCGGCATTCACGGTGACGATTTCACCGAGTTCGGCAAGTACAACTGCTTTCAGCTGAACGACACTCATCCCGCCTGTGCCGTCCCCGAACTGATGCGTCTGCTGATGGACGAACAGGGATTCGAGTGGGCTGACGCATGGAAGATCACCACGCAATGCCTGGCGTACACGAACCATACATTGCTGCCCGAAGCTCTGGAACGCTGGTCCGTTTCTCTTTTCAGTCGCTTGTTACCACGCCTGATGGACATCATTCGTGAGATTGACAGGCAATTCAAAGCACAGCTTGCACATCTGTGGCCGGATGATTTGGCGATCAGAGATCGCATGTCGCTGATTGAAGTTGGTGATCATCCGCATGTTCGCATGGCATTCCTTGCGATCGTCGGCAGCTTTTCTGTCAATGGAGTTGCCGGGCTGCACACAAAGTTGCTGAAGTCCGGTCTGTTTGCAGACTTTTACAAACTTTGGCCTGAGAAATTCAATAACAAGACGAACGGCGTCACGCAACGACGCTGGTTGAGTCATTGTAATCCGGGTCTGCGGGACCTGGTGAACGAGACAATCGGTACGGACTGGCAGATGAATCTTGAGAAAATCTCTCTCCTCGTTCCATATGCCGACGACGCTGCGTTCCGCGACCGCTGGCAGGCCGTCAAGCAGTCCAACAAGCAGGCCTTGATCAAGTACGTGAATGAACGTACGGGTGTGCGCTTCGATCCGGATGCACTCTTTGATGTGCAGGTGAAACGAATCCACGAATACAAACGACAGTTGCTCAACGTCCTGCATGTGATCCACCTGTACGACAGAATTCTCCGTGGTGACGCGGTCGGAATGGTTCCGCGCTGCGTCCTGATCGGTGGCAAAGCCGCCCCTGGTTATCATGTCGCAAAGCTGATCGTCAAACTCATCAATGATGTGGCTGTGGTCGTGAACTCCGAAACGAAAGCTCACCGACTGCTGAAGCTGGTGTTCCTGCCGAACTATCGCGTGTCTGCGATGGAGGTTATTTGTCCGGCAACGGAACTTTCTGAACAGATTTCGACAGCCGGTAAAGAAGCCTCCGGAACCGGCAACATGAAGTTCATGATGAATGGGGCGCTGACGATCGGAACACTGGACGGCGCTAACATTGAAATTCGTGAACAGGTCGGCGAGGAGAATTTTTTCCTGTTCGGACTGACAGCGGATGCGGTTACCGCGATTCGCTCAGGCTACGATCCGAATGCGATCATCGCGCACGATGCAGACATTCAGCGTGTGATGAGTCTGCTGGAGAGCGGACACTTCAACGGGTCGGAACCGGGCATCTTCAATCTACTGACCTCGGGATTGCGAAGCGGGCACGATCCGTGGCTCACGATAGCCGACTTTCGCAGCTACATTGATGCACAGAACAGGGTCAACGAAGCTTACAAGGTGAAGGCAGACTGGAATCGCATGAGTATCCTGAATACTGCGGCCAGCGGCTGGTTTTCCAGTGATCGTACGATTCAGCAGTATGCGGATGAAATCTGGAACGTCAAACCCGTGAAATCGTGAGCAGCAAAGCACTGACCCGCGATCTGGAATGTGCCCCGTGTCTCCGACGCGGATTTGCTTCGAACGCCCGTGCCGTGTATCACTGAAACCAGCTATCCCGAAAGACGCGCGAAGTGGTTCTGAATTTCTGCCGCAGTGCGGCCCTCTTCGCCCATTGCGAAGGCGCGCTTGACGGGCTCATTCAGCAGTACGATCAGGCCATAGACGAACAGTCCGATCGCGGTGGGCAGACAGTAGCAACCGGCAATTGAAAGGAGCCCGCTGGACAACGCCACAATTCCAAATGTTCTTCCCCGGAATTTCAGCATTCGAATTCCAGCCCAGATTCCGAGCACTCCGATCACGAGTGATACCAATCCCATGCTGCCGTAAATTGCAAGCATCATCCATTCGAATCCGACGGGAAATGGCGCGACAGGTATCGGCGCCAGAGGTATCGGCGCCACAGGTATCGGCGCGACAGGTATCGGCGCGACAGGTTCGGGCTCTTCAGGTGCTGGCTATTCAGGTGCCGGCGCGACAGGTGCCGGCGCGACAGGTGCCGGCGCGACAGGTGCCGGCGCGACAGGTGCCGGCGCGACAGGTGCCGGCGCGACAGGTGCCGGCGGACAGGTATCCTGCCCTGAGCCTGAATGAATACCGGCATGACAAATGCGAGGACGCCCAGGCCGATTCCGTACAGAGTGACCAGCGATCCCTGCGCGATCATGAGTATGCTCAGGGCCGTCACGTGATGCATCAGGCCGCGCTGCATGTCCGTCGGCAACTGAACCTGCGGCGTGTCCGAGAAGCTGTAGGGGTTGTGCGTGTTGGTGTCAAACGGATCGTTGCTCGACATGGAGAATCTCTCGGGGCAGTGTATGGAAATCCGGAGTGTAGAACCGTCAAGGCGACACGGATAGCGAAATGGACGATTGCAGCATCTGAACTGACATCGTCATCGACTTCGGATAAGATCCTGAGCGTGTGTCCGTAACGAAGCCCCTGTTTCCCGTTGAAGTGATGGAATGTCGGTCGAAAATCAAGCAGGTGACGTCACCCTGAGCACCAGTTCCGTCGGAGTTGTCGGCACTCAATCTGTCCAGCTGTTTCACCCGTCGAATCCACTGCGGTTTGCAAGTGGTCAGGAGCTGAGCTCGATCACCGTTGCCTACGAGACCTACGGTGCGCTGAATGCCGATGCCAGCAACGCCATTTTTGTGTGTCACGCACTGACTGGTGACGCTCATGCCGCTGGTCTGCACTCCGCCGATGACAGTAAGCCGGGTTGGTGGGATGGCTTTATCGGTCCGGGCCGAGGGCTCGATACAAACAAGTATTTCGTCATCTGCGCCAATGTGCTCGGAAGCTGTCAGGGAACAACAGGACCGGGATCGATCAATCCATCGACAGGCAAGCGATATTGTCTGAGTTTTCCCTTCCTGACGATTCGCGATGTTGTGGCTGTTCATGCGGAGCTGGTCCGACATCTTGGAATTCGACAACTGCTGGGTGTCGTCGGAGGCAGTCTTGGCGGGATGCAGGTCCTCGAATGGGCTGTCAGGTTTCCGGAACAGGTCCGAGCCGCCATCGTGCTGGCGTCCTCGCCTAAGTTATCGGCTCAGGGAATTGCATTCAACGCAGTTGGTCGTCGAGCCATTTATGCGGATCCTGGATTCATGAACGGAGAATACTACGATTCCGAAGGCCCGCGCTACGGCCTGGCGCTGGCACGCATGGTAGCCCATATTACGTATCTGTCGGAAGATTCGATTGAGCTGAAATTTGGACGTCGGTTACAGGACAGCGATCGTTTCGCGTTCAGCATGCAGAAGGAAACCGAATTCCAGATTGAAAGTTATCTGCATTACCAGGGCAAGCGTTTCGTGCAGCGCTTTGATGCGAACAGTTATCTGTATCTGACGCGGATGATGGACTACTATGACCTGTCCGATGGTTTCACGTCTCTGGCCGATGCGCTGAGTCAGTCTCAGGCGCGTTTTCTGGTGGCCTCCTACGATACCGATTGGCTATTTCCTACAAGTCAAAGTCGCGAACTGGTTTCAGAACTGTTGCGAGTTCACAAGCACGTTTCATTTGTCGAACTGCCCTGCCCCTACGGCCACGATTCGTTTCTGATCGACCTCGAACCCCTCGCCCGGATGGTCGGACCATTTCTCGACCGCACGTTTGAAGCGTAGATTGGACAGCGCCAGTTTGCCTCCCTCCTTTCTGTACGTGGACTGAGAGTTTGGCGAAGTCGATGCAGCATCCGGCTGGTCCGCAGGCTATGATACGGGCTCTGTCCGAGGCACGATTTCAACGGTCTTTCGAACGCGAGGTTTCCCATGGTCTGTAAGTTTCTCTCCGAACGATGTTCACGGTGCGGTCCCCTCGTCCTGATGTTGTTGACCTCGTCGCTGGCACTTTCAGAAGGCGCAGACGAACCAAAGACTGTAAGCCACCGGATTATGGTTTGCGAATACAGTGATGCGGCGCATCGGCTGGTCGAGATTTCAACCGACGGCAAGCTGAAGTGGGAACATAAGTTCCCGTCAATTGCGGTTTGCTTCCGCATGACCGGTGACGGCCGAGTCGTCTTCGCCGATGGCGGCAATCCGACGGGCATTCAGGAGATTGACCGGGAACATAAAGTCACCTTCGACTATCGCTCAAGGTGCGAACAGATTCTCACGTGCGACGTACTGCCCAACGGCAATTTCCTCCTGGCCGAGCAGGGTCCGTGCCAGGCGGTTGAGATCGACTCAAAGGGCAAAGTCGTATCGACCGTGAAGCTGAGCACTGCGGAGAAGGCTGCCCACTCCCAGCTGCGCTGCCTGCACCGGCTGGAGAATGGTCACTTGCTTGCATGTCACGAAGCCGAAGCGGTCGTGCGCGAGTACGATGCAAACGGCATGACCGTGTGGGAGTTTCCGAATGTGACAAATGTGTTTGAGGCCTTGCGATTGCCGAGCGGCAATACGCTGATCGGCTGCGGCACGGATAAACGGATCATTGAAGTCACGCCGGAGAAAAAGATCGTCTGGGAGTTGACTGCCGCCGATGTGCCGGAGCTGAACCTGACATGGATCACCAGTCTGCAGGTTCTGAAGAACGGCAACCTGGTGGTTGCGAATTTTCTGCGCGGGCAGGAAGGCAAAGGCGCGCATGCATTTGAGATCACACATGACGAGAAAAAGAAAGTCGTGTGGAAGTTCGCCTCTCACGACATCGTAAGATCCATCACGATGGTCTATGTTCTGGACGACGAGTGACAAGTCCTTCACGGAGTCGGAAAGCGTTCCAGGATGATCGGCGCATCGCGATCCTCGACGATGAGTATCTCCTGATCCGCCTCAAGCTTTTCAAACCGCTGCACCAGTCCGCTCGGCCAGGCGAGTTCGAGTTCATCGATCATCGGCGACTGTCCGAGCCCAAACCAGAGATGACGTTCGTTCGACACGAGATAGCCACTTCCGGCGGTGAGTTGTCGCATCAGCTTTCGTCCCGCCGCCTTAACGGTGGCGACGGTTCCGAATGCATCGCGTGAAGTTCGTGTACCAATCAGCCGAATGACCAGCCGATGTTTTTTCTCGGGCGTCTGATTGCTGAGCAGCGCCAAAGGAGCGTGGATTGAGGTGACACAGAAGTCCTGCCGACCATCGCGGTTCCAGTCGCATTCCACAAGTCCCCGACCCAGCCCTGCAAACGCAAAGAACGGCCCAAGCGTTTCTGCAGGTATCTCCAGAAATGTTTCGTCACCCAGGTTTGCAAGCACCTGAGTCGGCATCAGGTCACGTTCGTCATCCGGCTCGTCAGGAGGCGGTGGAATCACGTGGCCGTTCGTCGCGACAAGGTCCTCCCAGCCATCGTTATCCACATCAAGGAACTGCGTACCAAATCCCAGTACCGGCGCAGTCGGAAGGGGCAGCCGCGCCCGGCGAGTCTGGTCAAGAAATGAACCGTGTTCCTGCTGGACAAAGAGGGTATCCGGGTCATTCATGTAGGTGGTCACGAACAAATCCAGCAGTCCGTCACCGTTCGCATCCCCTGCGGCAATTCCCATCGACGCGATCGGACTGCCATTTCCGTTGAGCGCCACACCTGCCTCCAGTCCCTGCTGCTGCAGTTGAAACCTGGAATTGCCTGTCGGATGTGGATTTCGGAACAGAAAGTTCGGCGTCGAGTCGTTGCCCACAAACACACCCAGACGCTGCTCATTGTGGAAGTCGGCAACGATCAGCCCCAGACCGTTTCCGGCTTCAGAACTGACTCCGGCCGAATCGCTGATATCCTCAAACTGACCGTTGCCGGAGTTCAGATAGAACTTGTTTCGGGCGGGTGGAAGTGAGTCGGGCGCACAGCCAATCTCAAACCCGTTTCTGTGGCAGGGGTTCTGCACCACGAAATCACGGTCCAGGTAATTTACGACAAAAACGTCGGGCAGTCCGTCACCTGACAGATCGACGATGGCAGAACTGGTCGACCATTCATCTCCCGCCGTTCCGGAGGAAGCCGATATGTCTGCAAACGTTCCGTCTCCGTTATTGTGAAACATGCTGTTGGGCCCCAGATTTGTGATGTGCAGATCTGCAAAGCCATCACTGTCATAGTCGCCGACCGCAACACCGTGGCTCATCTGTCCTTCACAGATCCCGCACGACGCCGTGACATCCGCAAATCGCCCGCGTCCGGTATTTCGATACAGTCGATCGAGCGGTGATGATCCGGCTCCTGGCTGCCGCCACGAATTGCCCTGAGCTACGTAAAGGTCCGGCCAGCCATCAGCGTCAAAATCAATGACTCCTGAACCACCACCGAGCGTTTCAATGACGTGCCGCATACGATCCCGCCGGGTCGTACCGTCAAAATAGCTGAACTCAATCCCGGCTGAATTCGATTCCTCGGAGAATTGCCAGTCGCTGAAGTGTCCGGAACGCGGCGGCAGCTGTTCGCCGCTCGAAAATTCCGATGCGCGAGACCATTTCGGCAGCGGATATTCAGAAATGTCCAGCCGAAGCGCTGGTTGAGCATCGCGGGCGATCAATCCTTCGGACGCACTCACCTTCCGCATTTCTGTTTCAATGACGGCAACACACCACTCCTCGGCGCCCGGAAACTGTTTCGCAATATACGCCCAACCGGCTGCTTCCCAATGTCGCCCCAGCGTTTGCAGCGACCGCACAACCCGCTGAGCATTTTCAGAGTTCGGCGTGCCCTGCACCTGGTTCAGTTCCCGATCAAGGCGGAACAAAATGGGGGGCAATGCCGAAAACTCCGCAGCTCGCTGAGGTTGCTCCAGCTGCAGCAGACATCCACTGACCTGATAATTGGCTCCGGCATGGTGAGGGGACCGGACCAGCGCTTCCAGAAAGCAGCGGACGGCTGTGGTTAACTGGCCCGCTCGACGTGCATAGAGTCCGCGGATAAACCAGATCTCCGGATGTTCTTCATGTTCCCTTGTCAGCTGGTCATTCCAGCGAAGGAATTCCTCCTGATTTCCGCCGTCGACGATCAGCCTCCCCAATCTTGCCACCGGCTCTGCCAGGTGCGGGTAGATTCGAACGAGATCCTCCAGGACCGATCGGACGTCCGCCTCACGGCTCTCGATCATGTGCTGACGGACTTCTGCCATGCGAATCAGCGGATCTCCCGGGTCTTCTGCACTCAAAGTCTGCTGCAATTTTCGATCGATCCTGAAGTATCGATCGATCGACGAAACCATGAACAATTCGTTCCCGTTAAATTCACCACGGAACAGCAACCGCTTGAGGAATTCGACCGATTCCCAGACACGCCCCTCTGCCTGCAGTAAGTGTCCAAGCCGTCGATTACCTTCGATGTTGTATGGGTCCTGCTGCAAAACTCGACGATAGTGCTGCTCCGCTGCCTCAACTCTTCCGCGAGTGAGCAGATTTTTTGCCAGTCCCAGTTCAGCAAGATGGGAGTGTCGACTTTCCGATGGCACCCGGCTCAGAAGCGAACTCGATAATTCAAAGTCCGCTGCTCCGGCAGCGGCGTAACCAGCCAGCAGAAAGGCGGCTGACGAACCGGGAGAAAGTTCCAGAACTCGATTTGCGGCAGACTGCGCCTGATCGAATCGGTGCGCGGAAAGACACCAGGCCGCTGTGCTGATGGAATGCTGCACTCCACCGGAGTTGATCGCCGGACGCAATACGATCCATGCGCCCATTGCCGTCGCCAGGACAAGCAGCAGGCGCACGGTCCGGTCTGCAACCTGAGCCCGCCTGAGGTTCATGGTACGGCAACCTTGTCAACCTGCTGACTCCTGCTGCGGGATCGGCTGTGCTCCGTAACGATACCCCAGATCAGGAACGCTGCCCCCAGAAAAAGCGCCACCACACTCGCGGGGATCAGAATCTGTACAGCCGCTTCCTGATTGGGAAACGGGATCAGACAGGCATGAGCATAAGACAGCTCTGCCGCCACGAGCAGAATTGCTCCGGTCACAGTCCGCATGGAATCGCCCCCGGAATTCGTCGTTCGCAGACCTTACTTTGTCTGGCGGTCGAAACCGCTCACGTTTTTCGCTTGCCGAAAGAGGCGCGCACCATGCGCGCAGCAAATCGTATAGGAATCTAACACGAATAGCGCGGGACGTCAAATCACGCCAGTACCTTACTCACGATCTTTCCACCGACATCCGTCAGTCGGAACTCGCGTCCCTGAAACCTGAATGTAAGCAGTTCATGGTTCAGCCCGAGCAGATGCAGGATCGTGGCTTGCATGTCATGGACATGAACAGGATCTTCGACGACGCGAAAGCCAATGTCATCGGTTCGTCCGACCGTCACCCCGGATTTGACGCCGCCGCCAGCCAGCCAGCAGCAGAATGACTGCGGATGATGGTCTCGACCAGGTTTGCTTCGACTCTGACCCAATCCTCCCTGAACCATCGGCGTCCGTCCAAATTCACCACCCCAAACAACCAAAGTCTGATCCAGCAGGCCGCGAGCCTTCAGATCCTTGATCAGAGCCGCGGCGGGCTGGTCGGTCAGTTGACACTGCTCCTGCACACTCTCTTTGATATTTGTATGGTGGTCCCACCCCTCATGCAGAAGGGAAACAAATCGTACGCCTCGCTCCACGAGTCGCCTTGCGAGCAGACAGTTGTTCGCGAACGAAGAAGTTCCCGGCACGGCCCCGTACATCTGCAGAGTTTCCTTCGATTCCGAGGACAGGTCCATCAGTTCCGGAGCGGTGGACTGCATGCGGAATGCCGTTTCGTAGGCTTGGATCCGGCTGCTGATTTCCGGGTCATTCACCGTCTCGAACTGCTCACGATTCAACGACGCAATCAGGTCCAGTGATTCACGCTGCAAACGGCGATCGTATCCGCCAGGGCTTGAAACGTTGAGAATGGGGTCTCCCTGCGAGCGAAACGGAACTCCCTGGTATATCGAGGGCAGGAAACCGCTGGACCAGTTTGCAGCACCACCGCTGGTTCCTTTGAAGCTGGGCAGCACCACAAAGGCCGGAAGCGAGTCAGACTCCGAACCAAGTCCATAAGTCACCCAGGCCCCCATACACGGGCGGCCCGGTTGCGGAAACCCGGTACTCATCAGAATCTGAGCCGGTGCGTGGTTGAACTGATCGGTGTGCATCGACTTGATGATGGTGAGTTCATCGACAACTCCTGCCAGATGTGGCAGAGATTCCGAGAGATGCGTACCGCTCTGACCGCATCGCTTAAACGTGAATTGTGGTGGCAGCATGGCCGCATCAGGACGGATGAACGCATAGCGCTGATCCTTGATAATTTCAGGGGGAACCGGCTGCCCGGCATGTTTGATCAGAGTTTCCTTGTAGTCAAACATGTCCAGCTGGCTGGGAGCCCCGGCCATAAACAGGTGAATGACGGATTTCGCTTTCCCGGTGCGATGAGGTGTCTGGGGATCAAGCGGATTCCGGTCGGTCTGCACTGCGGCTGCGTGCGGTCCCAAACCGGTCAGCAATGTCGCCAGAGCGATTCTGCCGATGCCGAATCCGCATTGGTTCAACAGCTGTCGGCGAGTTGTCCTATGGCGCAGCGGTTCGATAAACTCGCGGTCCGGAACTTCAAAATGCATGTCTTCACTCCCTGGTGATTGCTGAATCCAGATTGAGAATCGCCCGCGAAAGAGTGGTCCAGGCCGCTAACTCCGAAGTGTCAGCTTTAATCTCCGGCAGGCGAGAATACGACAACTCCATCCAGTCGACTTCAACATCGCCGGAACCCTGTCCAGGGTCAAATCGAAGTCCGACAATCGCAGATGTGGCATTCAAATCCAGCGCGTATTCATGCCACTCACTTCCGACAGATTCGAAGACCGTCGAGTTGGCCTCTTTTGCTTCAGGTGCATCCACGGTGAGCCAATAGACGCGCCCGGAATGCCGGTCCTGACAACGCGCTCGAAACCGCAGGACCGCCTGGCCAGCCGGGCTCCTGATGTCCGCAATGATCCTGGGATCATTGCCTGAGCTGGTGATTCGCATGACTCCCGAATCGACGGCAAGGTTGCTCTGTTGCTGTGAAATCCAGCCTTCGGTATCGACCGCGAAGTCCCAGCGCTGATGCGTTCCTCCCGCGACCACAACGGCATTCACTTCGCCCCCGCGAAACCGAACCAGCTGCTCGTCCAGAAAACGCTGCATCAGCTCAATCTCCGAAGAAGTCGGTGGTCGCGTGAGCACGTTGCGAAACAGGGCGATCAGCCGATCTTTCGTGGAACCGGTTGTGTCCGTCATCACCCGTCGAGCCAGCGCCTGCGAGGATTCCACAAAGACCGTGTCGTTCAACATAGTCAGTGCCTGCAACGAAGTATTTGACCTCTCACGTCGCACGGTACATGCCTCATGACTCGGAGCATCGAATGTCACAAATGCGGCATACGGGGCTGTGCGTTTGGCGTAGGTATAAAGTCCTCGTCGATAGCGGTTGGCGTTTGTTTCCGTCTTCCACTGCAGGCCACCGAACGCAGAACCTGTCACCGCCGCCGGCTGAGGCGGAAACACACTGGGACCGCCCACGGTCGTGTCCAGCAGTCCGGCCGCCGAAAGGGCAATGTCTCGGACTGCTTCCGCTTCGACCCGCAGCCGCAGACTTCGAGCGAGCCAGCGATTCTGTGGATCACGTTCCATCGCCTCGGCTGTTGTCTGTGACGACTGCCGATAGGTGCTGCTGGTTACGATCAACCGGTGCATCGTCTTCTGGCTCCAGCCGCAGTCCATGAATTCTGTTGCCAGCCAGTCCAGAAGTTCGGGATGGGTTGGCGGTTCACCGCGTGTTCCGAAATCTTCGGTTGTCCTGACAAGCCCCTGTCCAAAGAACTTTGCCCAGTGACGATTCATCACAACTCGAGCCGTAAGCGGGTTGCGGCGATCAACAAGCCATTGCGCGAGCGCGAGTCGATCTGTGGCCTTCTGATCCGGCAGCGGATGCAGCACGGCTGGCACGTCCAGTCTGGCGACAGCCTCTGTCGGCTTCAGGAACTCGCCGCGCTCACGGATGTGCGTGATGCGTGCATGCTCTCGCAACCGCTCCTGCACCACCAACGTTGTCGGCAACGACGGCATGGATTTGCGAATCTCGGCGATCCTCTTTCGCTCGGCAGCCAACTCCGGGGCGATTGACAGAAAATACTTTCGAAGAGTCTGCTGCTGCTCGGATGTCCTTTGAGCGTCCGGGAGAACCAGCAGCGACTCGATTTCGGCCGGTAATGTGGACAGGCGTTCGGAATTCGGGGCGTCGGTCACCGAAATACGAAACCGACCGAGACTCACCGGATAATACGAAAAATGGATCAGCGCGACTTTCAACGAAGTCCCCGGCCCGCCAGAAACAGGTTGCTCAAACGAAAAGACTGCGCTCTGTGCCTGACCATGGCCGCCGGAGATGGTCCAGGAGGTTTCTTCATTGCCATCAAACGCCAATGCCGAAGAACTTCCGGCACCGGCGAAACTGTGCGCAGACCCGGCAATAGGAATCCTGTCGGAGCGTGGGGCATTTGAATCACCGTGACCCGGCGTCACGATCAGTTCACTCAGGAAAAAATCACCGGCGTTGTCAATATCTTCTCGTCCAGGTCCGCCGCCCGGCAGAGTCGGATGCGGCAGCGCTTCCAGTCGCAATGCGGTTATGTTCGTCAGCGATGTGTCATACTCGATTTCGAAGACATCACGCTTCGTGACATCGCCTCCGGCCAGTACGGAATTGTCATCGAGCAGTGTCAGTGATGCAGCATTGGCTGAGTATGTTTTTGGCTGCAGAACGGTCCATGCACGGGCTCCTGCGGTGGCTTCTTCTTTCCACCGCGTGAACTGTGTTTCGCATTGCTGACGGTGCCGCTCTTCCCGCGAAATAGTGTTATCAAGCCGATTGCCGATCGATAGTCGGAAGCAGCCGAGACAGTGGCTTCCCCCGTGCTTCTGCCGGATCGTCACCGTGACCGTCTTTGTGCCTGAGTCGCTGGTCTGACTGGCTGTCTCAAACGTCGCAGTGCGACCCACGTTCCATTGACCTGATGGCGAATAAATTGCCCACCCGATGGTGTCGTTTGCGATGCCATCAATCGCGCTGCCGACCGAAAAGCCGTCTTGAGAAAAGTCCGCCACGGCATGACTCAGCTGCAACGGCACGGCCGGGCTCGATGCGTCTGCCGGAGCGACGGTGACATCCAGTTCGGACAGCACAAAGTTGCCGTTTTCGGCGCGACCCGGACCATTTTGAGTCAGCGAAGGATTGGTCAGGGCTTCCAGTCGCAATGCCGCGATCTGTTCAGCGTCCGTTTCCATGACAATGGTGTAAGTGTCGGTCGCGGGATTGGCACCCGAGACAAGCACTGAACCGTCCGGCTGCGGCGTCATGGTCGCTCCGCCGGTGGATTCGAGCTTTACCAGCTTGCCGCCTGTCCAGTCAAAATCGACGGGGATCGGGAAATTGCCTTCCATTTCCGCTTCGATCGCAGCGATTTGCTTTTCGATATTCACTCGCCGGACAGCAATGCTGTCATCCGGGACTGTCGTACTGATCTCATCGGCGTTATTCAGCAGGCCAAAAAATTGGTAGTACTCACGCTGACTGATCGGATCATACTTGTGACTGTGACATTGAGCGCAGCTGATGGTCAGCCCCAGCCATGTGGTGCCGGTGGTGTTGATTCGATCAACAATTCTCTTGAATCGGTCTTCCTGCGGATCGATGCCACCCTCTTCGTTCACCATCGTGTTGCGGAAGAATCCGGTTGCGGTTCTCTGAGAGATGCTGGCTCCCGGAAGCATGTCACCGGCAATTTGCTCGATCGTAAACTGGTCGAACGGCATGTCGGCATTGAAAGCCGCGATGACCCAGTCTCGGTAAGGCCACACGGATCTGGGACGGTCCTTTTCGTAGCCGTTGGTGTCGGCGTAATGGGCCAGGTCGAGCCATTCGCGAGCCCACCGCTCACCATAGTGCGGTGATGCAAGAAGTCGATCGACCAGTCTTTCGTAGGCGTCCGCACTGTGATCGGAAACGAATTCATCTGCTGCAGCAGCCGATGGCGGCAGGCCGAGCAGATCGAAATACACCCGCCGGATCAGCGTGTACCGATCTGCTTCGGCGGACGGCTGCAATCCTGCTGACTCCAGGCGCGCCAGGACAAAACGATCAATTGCATTCCGTGGCCTGGCCGCATCGCCCGCCGGAGGCAAATCCGGTCGGACCGGTGCCTCAAATGCCCAGTGTTGAACACCAGGAGTGTCCGCGCCACTCGCGGGCCAGATGGCTCCCTCGTCGATCCATCGTTTCAGAATATCAATTTCGACCGCCGTCAACGGTACGCCACGCAGGGGCATCCGGACGTCGGCGTCTCCCGTGGAAATCCGCGCGAACAGAAGGCTTTCACTGCCATTCCCGGCTTGAATGGGAAGCCCCGCATCGCCGCCCCTCAACGCCTGCGCACGCAAGTCGAGCCGGAGTCCGCCTTCAATCTTGTCTGCCCCGTGGCAACGATAACAGTGCTTCTCGAAGATCGGCCGAACGTCACGAACAAATTCGATTGTCGACGATGGAGACTGACTGGTTCCTGATTCTTCCGGCTGCGGTTGTTGCGCCCGGACGATTGCGGATCCCATCATCGCCGCCAGGAAGATAATGGTCGTCTGCAGCGATCGAATGGGTGGCACGCAGACTCTTTGTACGTTCCCGGTCTGGTTGATGTAATCGATCAGAGGACTCTCGGCGCAATTGCCGGATGTAATGTAAAGGGCGACCGTCATACTTTGGCTCCTTTGAACGGCGTGCTGAAGCTTCACCCGCACAGTGGACTCCCGGTCAGCGATTCCTCAAAACCGAACGCACGCGAATTCGCCACGACGGTCGGTTTCCAGGCATCCAGCGCCGAGGACTTCGACATTTGTACTCCGCGCGGCCGAAAATCACACTTTTGTGAGCACCGGATGGTAACCCGAAGCGTCAGCGAGGGATGGGGATTTGCGGCCCTCGTTGACGCTTCGGGTTAATGTCACTTTCGACCGCGTGAGGTAGATCACCATAACCATAACACGCATCACCCTGAACGGGAAGTTGGTAAATACCGAGTTTCACCAGCAGCACGTACACTTTGACCACGGGCACAGTCACGGATCGGCGTGCTGAGGCAATAAGCGGAAATTTTTTCTGAGTAAGGCTAGCATTTTTCACGTGACCATTGCAGACTAAACACTCGCGATTTAAGGAGTGCATTTGTTCGAACCACCGGATACCGGGTTGCTAGCTCATACGAAGGATACCTGACCATGAACCAGAACGATGCCGCGTTTTCGGCAATATCAGCTGATGCGCAACCGGGCATGACTGCCGGGACGCAGACGACGGCCACTGACGGCAAGAGACCACGCTCAAAAGTCGAACTTGCGATTGTGCGGGGCGGAATTGTGCTCCTGTTCGTCGTGATGCTGGTGGAATTAGTGGTATCTCGTTCCTTCCAGTCGGACTTTGCGGCCGCTCATGAAGCTCTTGGCGCAGGTCCTGTCACCGAGTCGGACATCAAACGGTTAATCACACAGTATTCCGGCGTTGAGTCAAACGGAGACCTCAAAGCTAATCGGCTTGTGGCGACGAGAGAGGATACTTATCGCTACCGAGGACTCTTGAAGCAACGCGTGCTGTATGTGTATTACGGGGTCGTGCATCCCACTGAGAAAGAAGCCGAAGTCCTGGACATCACGGTCGAACCAACGGAATTCGCTACGACTGAACGGCGGAATACCGCTGGCTCCGAAGCTGCCAATGCCGGAGCTGCCAATGCCGGAGCTGCCAATGGGGGAGTTGCCAATGGCGATGCGGTGCCTGCTGCTGCTCGACCTGAAGCAGGAGAACTGGGCAAGCCTCAAGCGCCGTGACGCACACGGACTATTTTTTATTTTAATTAATTTATTGTTATCTATCCCAGACGGCTTGTCTGCGCGTTGCAGAATTGCCAACATAAAGAAAGTGTTTCTCAAATTGTGCGTTCGGATTTCTCACATCGTTTTTTGGAGGTGCGAAAATGAAACGTCAAGGTCATTTGCCAAAAGGGTTCACCCTGATCGAGTTGCTGGTCGTGATTGCCATTATTGCAATCCTTATCGCATTGCTGCTGCCAGCGGTGCAGCAAGCCCGTGAAGCAGCACGGCGGACACAGTGCAAGAACAACATGAAACAGTTAGGTCTTGCACTTCACAACTACCACGATGTACACAACACGTTCCCTCCGGGCGTCATTTGGCGAGACATGAATGCGAACAGATTGATCGACCCGCCCGATATTTACGGCGGTGCACGCACGGGTTATATGATGCACCTGTTTCCGTACTTCGAACAGGCAGCGATCTTCAATTTGATTGATTTCTCGCTCCCTGGTATCAGCTGGCACGGGAATAACATGCAGGCGATGAACACCGCAGCTCCGCCAGTCTTTAAATGCCCCAGCGACGGTCAGGGCGCGGACTTTGCTCCTTCCTGGAGCCCGCAAACGATTCACAAAAGCAATTATATGGGATTCTTCAATGGCGATCAGCTGGGGAACGTCTGGAGCCCACAAATGAGTCGGATTCAGCGTGATGGAACAACCCCAATCGTTGACGTCAGCGCAGTGTTCGGCGTGAACAAGGGTGCCAGATTCCGAGACTTCCTGGACGGGACGACGAACACGATGGTCATGGCCGAATATCTTACGGGAATTTCGGCGCAGGATATCCGTGGACATGCCTTGGGAGACCAGCCGGGAGGTTCGATGCTGTTTACCCAATTGGGACCAAACAGCCGGTTGCCCGACCGCGTGTACCCCTGCTGCGGTTGGTGCTTTAACAATCCGAGAGCTAACCTCCCGTGCATCAACGGCGATGGCACAACAACCGACACAGCCGGTTCCCGTAGTCGCCACACGGGCGGGGTGCAGGTGTGTTTGGGTGATGGAAGCGTGCGATTTCTTTCTGAGAACATCGACCTCTTTCTCTACAGGGAGTTGGCAACATTAAGAGGCGGTGAAGTTCCGGGTGAGTTCTGATCCGGCGACCTGATAATGGTCATCGTCATTTCGTGTGATGACATGTCGTTTGGTAGTTTGTATTCTCACAGGCCGTTCAGGGTTTGCCGCGGCAATCCTTGAACGGTCTTGAATTGGAAGATTCGAATTACCGGATGAAAAACCGTCGGTTGATTTCCGTGGTCACAGGTGTGATTGATGGAGCTGCCCGGCGGAGAGTCGGTCTTACCGTCGGGCGCGGCATACACTAATTCCTGCCGGAATCGTTCCCTTCGTGTTCATGGCCCGGTTCGGCAATATCTGCGGTTTGCCAAAGCTTGAGAAAAAAAACGGGCGTTCTTTTGTGCTGATACAACTTCTGGGCTAGGGGGCCGAAATGTCACGTGTATTTGAAATCCAAACAGTATTCGCTCTGGCGCTCACAGTGAGCATTGTCTGCCCAGGCTGCGGCGGCGATTCGATAGAGAAGGCGAGTGTTAGCGGGAAAGTAACGTTCAACGGGGAGCCCGTCGAACTAGGTCAGATCACATTCACTCCGAGCTCGGATTCCGGCTCGGACAGCAGGGGTTCAGCGTTCGGTGAGATTAAAGCCGGAGCCTACTTAATCCCGGCCAGCGAAGGGCCAATGGTTGGCAAGCACTCAGTTTCGATTACGGCCAGCCGTAAGACGGGAAAACAGATCCCAGCGGCAATGCCGGCACCTGCGGGTACGATGATTGACGTTACCGAAGAATACATCCCTTACAAGTATAACTTCGAAACAACATTGACCGCTGAACTGACGAGTAGTGAGAACACGAAGGACTTCGCCCTGGAAGGCGAAATCAAGCCTGCGGGGGAATGACTCGCAAATTTCCGTTGCATTGATTTCTGGATTCAACGTTTGGAAAACCGTCTTCATGTATTTCTCAGAATACTGATCTGCGTCGCAATCCTGCTCGCCGCTTCGATTTCTTTCATCGTCTCGGTACGCAGCAGCACTTCGTCCGTCGATCAGCTGAAACACGCAAGACTCGCATTGGCAGAGAAGGAGTGGGATGCTGCAGAGCGGTTCGCCCTGCAGGTGCCGACCGACTCACCCGAATCCGCACGGGCACTTCTGATCGCGGGTGAAGCCGCATTGAGGCTCGGACGCCAGGAAGCATCTCTTGATTACTATTCACGGATTCCCGAGGACTGCAAAAAGGAAATGCTGTCCGGTCTGCGGGCCGCGGTAGGGATCCAGATGGAGATTGGACAGCTTTCTCTGGCTGAACGCCATCTTCGACGGATTCTTGAATATGCACCTGGCGACTTGTTTGCCACTCAGCGACTGGCGCGACTGCTGAGACTTGAGGGACGTCGATGGGACTCCAGGCCGCTGTTCTTCGAGTTACTCCGTCAGGGTCAGCTTGATGTGGAGGAACTGGTGCTGCTTGGGGGCGTCGATCTGACAGTCGAGGTCCCAGCCAAATTCCTCAGTGCATCACCGCAAAAGCCCGAGGATCCAATGACAGTTCTCTGGCAGGCGACTCAGGCAAGGCTGGGTAACCAACCGTCGCGTGCCGAAGCGCTGCTTCGGAAAGTCATTACCGACGTGCCGGAACAGATCGAAGCACAAGCTCAACTTGGTTACGTGCTTCTGGAGAGCAACAATGCCGATTCGTTCCTTCGTTGGCAGGACGAATTGCCTCCAGCCGCGGACGATCATCCCGAAATCTGGTTCCTGCGCGGTCGGTGGCTTGAAACCCGGCAGGCCCCCGAAGTCGCGATACGCTGCTTTGCGGAAGCATTGCTGCGCGACCCGGATCATATCGCGGCAAACTACGGGCTCGCACAGCTGCTGAGATCACATAAACCTGACCAGAATTCGCAACCATTCATCGATCGTGCGAACACGTTACGGGAGCTGGAGGACGTCTTGTTCGCACTCGATGAAAACGGCGCTGACCTGACACGAATGCAGCACGCCGCGCAGCTTTCAGAATCACTCGGTCGGATCTGGGAAGCCTGGGGATGGTGTCAGGTGGCGCTGCGGCGAAATCCGCAATTGAGCTGGGCTGCCAGCACCAGCTTTCGACTGAACCAACAGCTGAAACAGAATCCGCCGCGGGTTCTGGCCGCGGCCAACCCGACTTTGTCGGCCGACTGGTCGGTGTATCCGCTTCCGAATTTTGGCTCACTTCCGGCTGCGCGAGTTGATCAGCAAACTGTCGCCGTGCCTCGCTCACACGCCGTGTTCGAGAACATGGCAATTTCTGCGGGACTCAATTTCAAGTACT
>Ga0335394_10001495_pt1 | contig 26365 bp, 26 predicted proteins | sample MAT03_FD_205741 | JGI IMG/M metagenome (GOLD analysis project Ga0335394, IMG submission 205741) | Freshwater microbial communities from Lake Fryxell liftoff mats and glacier meltwater in Antarctica - MAT-03 (spades assembly) (version 2) ...
CGGTGAGGTGATTTTGTTCGACCGCTTCAAGCAGGACCGCGAGCTACTCGGGCGTGACATTGCCGCGCAGCGCGGGATGACGCTGATTCCGCCCTTCGACCACCCGGATGTCGTGGCCGGCCAGGGCACGGTGGCCAAGGAGCTGTTCGAAGAGGTGGGGGCGCTGGACGACCTGTTCGTGTGCATGGGCGGCGGTGGCTTGCTCAGCGGCTGTGCGCTGGCCGCGCGTGCCCTGTCGCCGCAATGCCGCGTGATCGGTGTCGAGCCGGAAGCCGGCAATGACGGCCAGCAGTCGTTCCGCAGCGGCAGCATTGTGCGCATACCGACGCCGAAAACCATCGCCGACGGTGCGCAGACACAGGCGCTGAGCCCGCTCACCTTCGGCATCATCCGGCGCGATGTGCAGGATGTCCTGACGGCCACCGATGCCCAACTGGTCGAGTGCATGCGCTTCTTTGCCGAACGCATGAAGCTGGTGGTCGAGCCGACCGGCTGCCTGGCCCTGGCCGGCGCGTTGCATGGCGGCCTGGACCTGCGCGGCCGGCGCGTCGGGGTGGTCGTCAGCGGCGGCAATGTCGACCTGCAGCGCTATGGCGAGTTTCTGGCCGGCGCCGTTTAGTGTGGTAACGGGTTGACTGGACCCTGGCTTCATTGGCCGCTTGCCCGCCAGTCCCCTGGAGCGTGTCGGGTGGCCGCTCCGATCGCCGAAGGCAACTCCATGGATCGCCTGAAGACCCGGCTTGCGCGGGGACATTGCGGCCCCGTACAATCTGTCCATCACCGGGGGTGTCGGGTTGGTCGTCAGACCGTCCCGACTGAGAAATACCCCACTCACCTGATCTGGGTCATGCCAGCGTAGGGAGCGTGATGAGATGGATCCGTCGCACTGCCGATGCTCCGTTTTTTCATGTGTCCTTGCACGGGCACATTGAAAGGATGGACACGATGCACCGACGGATTTTTTCATTGTTGGCGCCAGCCCTGCTGGGTGTTGCTGCGGCCACAACGGTATTGCCGGCAACGGCCCAGGAACTGCGGGTCATGGCGCACGCGTCGTTCTCGCTGCCCAAACCCCTGCTGGCGAAATTCGAGTCCGATGCCGGCGTGAAGCTCAGCATCATCAAGGGCGGTGACGCCGGCGAGATGCTAAACAAGCTCATTCTGACGCGCGCCCAGCCGATCGCCGATGTCGTGTTCGGCATCGACAACGCACTGGTGGTGAAGGCGCAGGCCGCCGACGTGCTGGAGGCCTACAACGGCCCGGCCGGCCAGCGTCCGGCCGTGGTTCCGCTGGCGGCGGGCGTGGTGGCGGTCGATTACGGATTCGTCACGATCAATTACGACCGCGCCTGGTTTGCAAAGTCCGGCCTGGCGCTGCCGCGCAGCCTGGACGACCTGGCGCAACCGGCCTACCGCAACCTGCTGGCGGTGATGCATCCGGCCACGTCCAGCCCGGGGTATGCCTTCATGCTGTCGACCATCGCCGGCCTGGGCGAAGAGGCGGCCTTCACCTGGTGGGGCCGCATGCGCGCCAACGGCGTGAAGGTGACCAAGGGCTGGAGCGAGGCCTACTACACCGAGTTCACGCGCAATGGCGGCACCCGACCGCTGGTGGTGAGTTACGCCAGCAGCCCGGCTGCCGAGGTGTTCTACAGCAAGGAGAAACTCACCGAGCCGCCGACCGGCAGCCTGAACCTGAAGGGCGCCGTGTTCCGCCAGGTCGAGGGCGTGGCGCTGGTGCGCGGCGGGCAGCAGCGCGAGGCGGCCCGGCGGTTCATCGAGTTTCTGCGCTCTGCCCCGGTGCAGGAAGCCCTGCAGACCACGATGTGGATGTACGCCGCCGAGCCCGGCACGGCCCGGCCGGAGGTGCTGCGCCACGCCGCGGAGCCGACGGCCTTTGACAACCCGCCTGTCGAAGCGATTGCCGCACGCGGCGCGGACTGGGTCAGCCGCTGGACGGGCGTGGTGCTCAAGTAGGCCGCGCGCCGACCGCCAGACGATGAACGCAACGGGGGCGTCCCGCTGGCCAACGCTGGGGTTGGCTGCTTTGCCGCTGGGCTTTCTCGCGCTGGTGGTGGTGGCGCCTCTGGTGCGGCTGTCCACAGTGGCGCTGGCGGATGTGGACGGCGCAATCCTGGCCGCGCTGGTGCGCGACGACTACCTGCGCTGGCGGCTGGCCTGGACGGTGCTGCAGGCGCTGCTGACCTGCCTGCTGGCGCTGCTCATCGGGCTGCCGGTGGCCTGGGTGCTCGCGCGGCGCAGCTTCCCGGGCCGCGCGCTGGTGCTGCGCCTGCTGATGCTGCCGTTCGTGGTGCCCACGCTGGTCGCCGCGCTGGGCGTGCTGGCCGTCTGGGGGCCGCGTGGTGTGTTCGCGTCGTGGACGGGCATCCAGTGGCAGGACACGCCCTGGCTGCTGCTGTACGGCAACCTGTTCTTCAATCTGTGTCTGGTGGTGCGCGCTGCTGTCGAGGCGCTGGAACGGGTCAGCGCGGCGCGCGTGGCCGCGGCGCGCACGCTGGGCGCCACACCCTGGCGGGCGTTCTGGCGCGTCGAGTGGCCGGCCATCCTGCCGTGGCTGGCCTCGGCCCTGTGCCTGGTCTTTCTCTATACCTTCTCGGGCTTCGGTCTGGCGCTGGTTCTCGGCGGGCAGCGCTTTGCCACGATTGAGGTCGAGATCTACACGCTGGTCGCACATGAGCTCAAGCTCGCGCCCGCTGGCCTGCTGGCGCTGGCGATGCTGTTGCTCACCGGGCTGGTGGCGCTGTTGTATGCCTGGGTCGAGCGCCGCCTGGGTGCGCCTGCCCGGGCCGATCACATTGCACGCACGCGGCCAAGCGGCCTGTGGCAGTGGTGCGCGGTGTGGCTCGCATTGCTGGCCCTGCTGCTGCTGTGCGCGGCCCCGATCCTGGCCATCGCCCTGCAGGTGCTGCTGGCCGGGGCAGGCGCCTGGTCCGTGCTGTGGGAGCCCGAGACCCTGCAGGCCCTGTGGAACACGGTGCGATTCACCTGTGCTGCACTGGTGCTGGCCACGCTGCTGGGCGTGACCCATGCGCTGGCGGCGCGCCGCTCGACCTGGCTGCGGGCTGCCGCCTTTTTGCCCTTTGTGGTGTCGCCTGTCACGGTCGCCTTCGGGCTGCTGCTGCTGTACCCGGCCTGGAGCGCCAGCCTGCCGCTGCTGATCGGGGCCTATGCGTTGCTGGCCTACCCCTTCGTGGCCAACGCATTGGGCGCCGCGCTGGACAGCCTGCCGCCATCGCTGGCGCAGGTCGCGCGCACGCTGGGCGCTTCGCCACTGCGCGTGTTCTGGCGCGTGACGCTGCCGTTGGTGCAGCCGGCCCTGCGCCGTGGCATGGCGTTCGCTGCCGCCACGGCGCTGGGGGAGTTTGCGGTGACGCTGTTCCTGTCGCGCCCCGAATGGGCCACCCTCACGACGCTGATCTACGAGCGTCTGGGCCGACCAGGGGCTTCCAACCGCGCGCAGGCGCTGGTGCTGGCGGCCGAGTTGATGCTGCTGGCGTTGCTGGTGTTCGTGCTGATCGACCGGCCGGTGCGGGACCGTGACGGACGTCGGCCGTTACCGCCTTACCGTGCAGCCGGGTTGCCCCATGCTTGAACTGACGGCCGTCCGCAAAACCTTCCACGACCCCGCCGGCGCGCACTGGGTGCTGGCCGCGGGGTTGGACTTGTGCGTAGGGCCGGGCGAGACCGTCGCGGTGCTCGGCCCGTCGGGCAGTGGCAAGAGCACCTTGCTCAAGATGATCGCAGGCCTGGAGCCGCCCGATGCCGGCAGCATCCGTTTTGATGGGCAGGACCTGGCCGACGTGCCACCCGAACGGCGTCGCTTCGCGCTGATGTTCCAGGATTTCGCCTTGTTCCCCCATCTCGACGTACAGGACAACGTGGCCTTCGGCCTGATCGAGCAGGGCCAGCGGCGGGCCCAGGCGCGTGCCCGGGCGCTGGAGTTGCTGGCGGTGTTCGGCCTGGCGGACCATGCACGCCAGCAGGTCTGGAAACTGTCGGGTGGCGAGCAGCAACGCGTGGCACTGGCGCGCGCACTGATCACCGCGCCTCGCCTGCTGCTGCTGGACGAGCCGTTTTCGGCACTCGACGCCGAACTGCGTGCCAGCCTGCGCGACGAGTTTGCGCAGCGTATTGCGGCAGCCGGCATCACGACTGTGCTGGTCACGCACGACGAAGCCGAGGCGCGTGCGATGTCGCAACGCGGCTTTCGGCTTGCGGCAGGGTGCTTGCAGCGGCTGTGGTGAACGGCTGACCTGGGTGCTGCGCTCCATCCCTGCACATGAGCCTAAGGGCCCACAACGCCCTGCCCGGCGGGTTGAGCCACCCGGGCGCGCTGCTTCGAAGCTGCCCATCAGGCTGGACAACGCGCCATGGCCATGGTCGGGTGCGGTGGTCAAGGCGATATGCGCCCGCCGGATGGCCAGGGGCAGGTCGGCCACTGCGCTGGCTCGGGCCGGGCCAATGCCGGGGCAAATCCCGGTATCTGTATTTCGAGGTAGAAGGCGCTGGCATCACGCGCCAGCAGCACCAGGCACAGCAGTCGGCTGAGCGTCCTGCCTGGCGGCACGGAACGGCGCGGTATCGTCGGCACCGCTTAGCCGCCGACCGCCTGGGGCCAGACCGTTCGGGGCATCGGGGCGTATGTCTGCCCGATGGCCGTATGGTAGATGTCCTCCACCCGTCGCACGATGGCGTCCCAGCTCAGGCCTTGCGCGCGCAGGCGCGCTTCCCGCCCCATTGCGCGGCGCGCCGCGTGGTTGGCCGCCATGAAGCTGGCGAGCTGCACGAACGCGGCAGCATCTGCCTTCTGTGCCAGCATGCCGCTGTGCCGGTGGCGGATCAGCTCGCCCGCGGCCGCGTCGTCGAAAGCCACGATGCCCAATCCACTGGCCATGGCTTCGGGCGTGACGTTGCCATAAGTTTCGGTCAGGCTCGGAAACAGGAACAGGTCGCTGGATGCGTAGTGCGCGGCCAGGTCGTCGCCGCTGCGAAAGCCCGCGAAGATGGCTTGCGGAACCTGCGCCAGCAGTTCAGCGCGCGCCGGTCCGTCACCGACGATCACCAGGCGGGCAGTGGGCTGCTGTGCCTGCAAGTGGTGGAATGCCTGCACCAGTACCGGCAGGTTTTTCTCGGCGGCCAGCCGGCCGATGTGCAGCACGGCGACATCGTCATCGGCCAGACCCCAGTGCTGGCGCAGGGCCGTGCTGCGCTTGTCGGGCGAGAAATGCCCGGTGTCCACGCCACGCGCCACCACGGTGAGGGGATGGAAACCCGACCGGTCGAGCTGGATGCGCAGGGCTTCGGTCGGCACCATGGTGCAGTCGCAGCGGTTGTGGAACTTGCGCAGGTAACCGACGATGGGCTGGTGCAGCCAACCCATGCGGTAGTACTGGCTGTAGGCATGAAAGTTGGTTCGGAAGTCGGAGCACACCGGCAGCCGCAATTTGCGGGCGGCGTGGAGCGCCGACCATCCCAGCGGCCCTTCGGTGGCGATGTGCACCAGATCCGGCCGCCGCAAGGTCCACAGTTTCACCAGCTCCGCCTTGCAGGGCAGGCCCATGCGCAGATGGCCGTACATCGGGATGGCCATGCCGCGGGTCAGCACATCGTCTGGCTGCTTTGCACCTGGCGCGGTATCCGGTTCGGTTGGGCGGGGACGGACCAGTTGCACGCTGTGCTCGCGGCCGCGCAGACCCGTCACCAGGCGCGCCACACTGTTGGCGACTCCGTTGACCTCGGGTGGATAGGACTCGGTAACCATGGCTATGCGCAGCGAGCGCCGCAGGGGCTGCAGCTCTTCGACGAGATACGGCTTGGGATAGCGGTAGGTGTCCATGCCCGGATGATCAAATCCTTGCGCAACAGTTTGATGACAGTCGGGTCGCCGTGTTGCATGGGATGCACGTCACCAAATCTTCATTAACCGGCGTCACCATCGCGTCGTATCCTCAACCACCCATTCATCAAAGGACCCCGTGTGAAGAATTTTTTTGATGCTTTGTATGTCCAGCGCTGGGACGACCACCGCTATTACCACCACAACCGGATCAACCAGTCACTGCACCTCATCAGTGCCCTGACCTTTATCGTGGCTTATGCGTGGCTGCCCATCGATCCGGCGGTGTCGGCGCTGCTGGCATGGCTGGTGTCGATGACGACGCGGCAATCCGGCCATTTCTTCTTCGAGCCCCATGGCTACGACGAGGTCAACCGGGCGACCCATGCCTACAAGGAAGAAATCAAGGTCGGCTACAACCTGCGTCGCAAGGTGGTGCTGATGGTCCTGTGGGCCGTCTCGCCCGTGCTGGTGGTGCTGGCCCCGACGCTCTTTGGCACCGTGGTTGCAGCCGCCAACTGGTGGGACTTCACGCGCCACGTCGCCCTGGTTTGGCTGGGCATCGGCGTGGGCGGTTTGCTGTTCCGCGCGGCCCAGCTCACACTGCAGCAAGACGCCATGACGGCACTGGTGTGGGTCACCAAGATCCTGACCGATCCGTTTCACGACGTATACCTCTACCACAAGGCACCCTTGCACCTGCTGCGCGGCGAGATCATGGACCCCATGACCCACGTGCGCCAGCACGGCTGAATGTCAGAAGCGGTGGCGCAGCGCCTCTTTCAGGATGCTGCGCCGGATACGCTGGTTGGTTTGCCCCTCGACCGGCGCCCACCAGCCATCGTCTTGCATCTGGCGTGCCCCCGCCACGAAGCGCTCGACGACCTCCAGGAAGTCGGCGTCGCTGTAGTTCAGGCTGAAGATCATCCGGCCGCTGCCGACCCAGCTCAGGGCCAGGCCCTGCAGCCGCAGGTAGAACTGCAGCATCCAGTTGTAGCGCGAGGGCTCGGTGTAGGTGATGGTCCAGACGGTCGACATGGCGGCCACCCGCACCGGCAGCGAGGCCTGCGCCATCTGCGTGTTGAGCAACTCAGCGCGCTGGTCCCAGCGCGCGTCGAGGTCGTGGTAGAGCGCTTGCACCTGCGGCGTTTCGAGTCGCTCCAGAAAAGCCTGCATGGCACCCATCACGTAGGGGTGCGCGTTGAAGGTGCCACGCGCAAAGCAGATGTCGGCCGGCCGGTCGCTGCGGTAGCGCTTCATCAGGTCTGCGCGGCCGCAAACCACACCCACTGGCAGGCCGCCACCGAGCGTCTTGCCGTAGGTCACCAGGTCGGCTTGGATACCGAAGTACTGCTGCGCGCCGCCCGGTGCCAGCCGGAAACCGAGGAACACTTCGTCGAAGATCAGCACGATGCCGCGCTCGGTGCAGACGGCGCGCAGTTCCTGCAGCCAGGCGGTGTAGGCCGCGCGATCAAAGCCGGCGCGGCGGCTGCTGTCGAGCAGCGCCGAGTCGCCGGGTGCAGCGGAGTTGGGATGCAGCGCCTGCAGGGGGTTGACCAGCACGCAGGCGATGTCCTTGCGCGAGCGCAACACCTGCAGCGTTCGCGGGTGCATCTCGCGCAGGGTGTAGGTGTCACGCACCCGGGCCGGGTTGCCCGGGCCGGGCTGCACGTCGTCCCACCAACCGTGATAGGCGCCGCAGAAACGCACGATGTGGCTCCTGGCCGTGTGGTAGCGCGACAGCCGTACCGCCTGCATCACGGCCTCGGTCCCCGACATGTGGAACGATACCTCTGCGAGTCCCGAGATCTCGCGCAGACGCTCGAGGTTGTAGAGCACGCACGGGTGGTAGGCGCCCAGCACCGGTCCCAGCGCCTGCGCCGTTTGCGCGCCCTGCGCGATGCAGGACTTGTAGAAGTCGTAACCGAACAGGTTGACCCCGTAAGAGCCCGCCAGGTCGTACAGCCGGTTGCCATCCAGATCCTCCAGCATCACCCCCTCGCTGGCCCGCAGGAACGCCCCAATGCTCAGGTGCCGGCGCAGGTAGTCGCTGTACTGGAACGGAACCCGGTAGGCGCCCGTGAATTGGAGGTCCGACAGGATGCCGCGCGCACTGGCTGTCGCTGCGTTGGTTCTTGCGAACCGCGTGGCGTAGGTGGTCGCCAGACGCATGAACCCGGCCCGACGGCGCGCGACCACATCGGCTGCTGCACCATCGGAGTCGAAGAACCGGTCCTCCTCGTAGTGGTAGCCGGGAATCCAGCGTGTCAGGCGCTTGGCCCAGCGCGAATGCCCGGTGAGCGACGGGTGCTTGGCCAGCGACAGCGCGATCCGACGCCGGGCCAGTGGCAGTGCCAGGGCCAACGCGGTAACGACGGCAAGGGCCGTCGCGCTCAGTTCAAAAGGTGGGGTGTTCATGCGGCTGAATCAGTTGCGAAGCCCCGGTTCTATGGCGCACACATGACGTCCTGATGAATCTTGTTCAAATCCTCCGGAGCGTCTTCGCCAGCGAAGACATCAACTTTCTGCTGACCAACCGCGTGCCGCGTAATGTCTTGACGCGGTGGCTGGGCCGCTTCAGCAAGATTCGCCACCCCTGGGTGGCGCGCGCATCCATCGCGGTCTGGCGCCTGTTCACCGACCTCGACCTGAGTGATGCAGCCAAGCCACAATTCGACAGCCTGCACGATTGCTTCACGCGTGCGCTGCGTCCCGGCGCACGGGCCATCGACAGGGCGCCCGACGTGATGAGCAGCCCCAGCGATGGCATCGTAGGCGCGTGCGGGCCGATCCACAGCGATGCGGTCTTCCAGGCCAAGGGCATGCCTTACTCGCTGGCAGAATTGCTGGGGTCCAGTGCCGACGCGCGGGTGTTCGACGGTGGCTGTTATGTGACGCTGCGCCTGACCTCGGCCATGTACCACCGGTTTCATGCGCCGCATGCGATCGCCCTGCAGCGCGTGCACTACATCCATGGCGACACCTGGAATGTGAACCCGATTGCGCTTCAGCGGGTCGAGCGCCTGTTCTGCCGCAATGAGCGCGCGGTATTGCACGCGACGCTCTCCGACGGCGGGCACCCCATTGCGCTGGTGCCGGTGGCGGCCATCCTGGTGGCCAGCATCCGCCTGCACTTTCTCGATGTGCTGCTGCATTTGCGTTATGCCGGGCCGCAGCGCATCGACTGCCAGGCGAGCGCCCTCAAGGGGCAGGAGTTGGGCTGGTTCGAGCACGGTTCCACCCTCATCGTGCTGGCGCCGCGAGGGTTCAGTCTGTGCCAGGATATTGCCGACGGAGTACGCGTGCACATGGGGCAGGCCTTGATGCGCCTGCCGGTTGGGGCCGGCGCAGGTGGCGCCTAAGGCCGCCTGCAGCACAGGCCCCCGAGCAGATGTGTCCGGTTTGCTGGGGCGCGCCGGGGGATTTTGGCTGAGGACGTGAATGCCCGCAGTGCCGGAAGGCCGACCGTGTCGAAGGCCCGCAACGCACCGGCACCCGGTCTTGCTGCAAGTCCTTCAAAGCCAGTTCGGTCGTGGATTGCCTCCATGAAAGCTTGGTGGAGGCAGGTGGTGCCTTCTCCGCTGCAATAAAAACGTCATATGCCGTGCATAGACTGCGGCGTAACAAAAGGTGATCGCAGGAATGACGGCTCAAATCGTGGTGGTGGATGATGAGCCCGGCATTCGGGACCTGGTTGCCGTGAACCTGGAGCGGGCGGGCCACCGGGTGCAGCGTGCCTGCGACGCCGAATCGGCGCTCGAGATGCTGCGCGAATCGGTGCCAGACCTGGTCATCATCGACTGGATGTTGCCTGGCATGACCGGGGTGGAACTGACGCGCCGGATGCGCGCCGATGGTCGCACGCGCCACGTGTCCATCATCATCCTGACCGCGCGGGACCAGGAGAAAGACAAGGTCATCGCGCTGGACAGTGGTGCCGATGACTACGTCACCAAACCATTTTCGCCGCGTGAACTGCTGTCGCGCATTGCTGCGGTGCTGCGTCGCCGGGCTCCCCAGGCCAGCCAGAGCGTGATCGACATGCATGGTTTGCGCATCGACCCGATTGCGGGCCGCTTGCTGGTGGGCGGCTCAGAGGTGGAACTGAGCCAGGCCGAGTTCCGCCTGTTGCACTACTTCATGTCCCACAGTGACCATGTGCACAGCCGGGCGCAACTGCTGGACAAGGTCTGGGGCGACCGGTTCGTTGGCGAAGAGCGTACGGTCGATGTGCATGTCCGCCGGCTGCGATCGGCCCTGAAGCCCACCGGGCACAGCCAAATGATCGAGACGGTGCGGGGCAGTGGCTACTTCTTCAATACCGGTGCGTCGTAGGCTCGCCCCCACGCGCACCGCGTGGCGCTGCGAAGGCGACTTGCATGGCAGACCATGGGCCGTTCGGACTATGCAGGCTTGCATTCAGGCCTGATTCACCGGCCTGTCACACGACGGGCCTAGATTCGCGGTTTGAGAACCCGACATGACCCTGAAATTCCGTTTTCGCCGCGCCCCTGCCCCCGGATTCACGCTACTGGAGCTGCTGGTGGTGATGGTCATCATTGGCCTGCTGGCGGGTTTCGTGGCTCCCCGGCTGTTCGCACAGGTCGGCAAGTCCGAGGTCAAGGCGGCCCGTGCGCAGATCGATGCACTGGAGAAAGCACTCGACCAGTACCGGCTCGACGTCGGCCGGTATCCCAGCACCGAACAAGGCCTGGCCGCCCTCAATGACCGTCCCGCAGGCGAGGCGAAATGGGCCGGCCCCTACCTCAAGAAAGCCGTGCCCCTGGATCCGTGGTCGCACGCCTATGTCTACAAGATCCCGGGCGAGCGCGGTGAATACGACCTGTTGTCAATGGGCAAGGACGGTCAGCCCGGGGGGGCTGACGGAGCCCAGGATATCGGGAACTGGTAGCCATGCAGTTCCAGGTCAAGGTCCTGCGGGCCGATACCGGCATCGCCACCATGCTGCTCGACGCGGTGGATGCTGGCGACGCGACCCGACAGGCGGCTGCGGCCGGCCATGCCGTGCTGGCCGTGAGCCGTGCCCCACTGGGGGCGCGCACACCGGGATCGTCGGCTGGCCGGTTTCCCCTCGTGTTGTTCAGCCAGGAGTTGCTGTCGCTGCTGGCCTCGGGGATCGCGGTGGTCGAGTCGATCCAGACGCTGGAAGAAAAAGAGCCCCGCCCCCACGTGCGCCGGTTGCTGCAAGGCCTGCTGGTCGGCATGCGGGAGGGCCGGCCCCTGTCGTCCACCCTGGAGGACTGGCCGCTGGAGTTTCCGCCTCTGTACGTCGCCTCGATGCGCGCCAGCGAGCGCACCAGCGACCTGCAGGGGGCGCTGGGGCGCTACATCGCCTACGCAACCCAGCTCGAGACACTGCGCTCGCGTCTGGTCAGCGCCGCCATCTACCCAGTGCTGCTGGTGGCCGTCACCTTGCTGGTGGTGCTGTTCCTGCTGGGGTATGTGGTGCCGCGGTTCTCGCACATCTATGCCGACATGGGCGGCGACCTGCCCCTGATGTCGCGCCTGTTGATGGAGTGGGGCCTGTTCCTCGAGAACGGGTGGCCCCTGCTGGCAGGTCTTGCGGGCTTGGCGGTGGCGGTCTTGCTGGGTGGCGGCGCACGCTGGATCGGTGCCCGGATGCTGCGAACCCTGTGGCGCGTGCCGGCGCTGGGTGAACGCATGCGCGTGTTTCAGCTGGCACGCCTGTACCGCACGCTGGGCATGCTGCTGCGCGGGGGCATTGCCATCGTGCCCGCGCTCGAGATGGTCAAGGGGTTGCTGTCCGAAGGGCTGCGCCCTCATCTCGTGGCGGCGACGACCATGGTGCGCGACGGGCGCACGATCTCGCAGGGCATGGAACTCAACGGGCTCACCACGCCGGTGTCGCTGCGTATGCTGCGGGTGGGCGAGCGCGCCGGCAACATGGGGGACATGATGGAGCGCGCAGCAGCGTTTCACGATGAAGAGATGGCGCGTTGGGCCGAATGGGCGACCCGCCTCGTCGGCCCGGTGCTGATGCTGGTGATGGGGCTGCTGATCGGCGGCATCGTGGTGCTCATGTATTTGCCGATATTCCAGCTTGCGGAGAGCATCCGGTGAGTGCCGCTGCGGCTGCCCAGGCCCCGATAGGCCCGTTTGCACCGTCCGAACTGGCGGCTGCGCGCTTGCTGGCGCGCAGCCGAAGTGGCGGCATGGTCCAGGCGCTGGGCGAGGTGTGCGCCGATGTCGGCGACGGCCTGTTGCGCCGCATTGCCGACACGGTGCACATGCCGATTGCCACACTGGCGGACATGGAGTCGCTGGAGCCCGATTTCGCCGGTGTGCCTTTTGCCGAGGCGTTGCAGCGCGAATGCCTGCTGTTCCGTGGCGCTTCGGGTCAGCGGGTGCTGGTACTGGCGGATCCGTTCAATGCGGCCCAGCTGGATTGGGCCGGCCAACGCGTGCCGGCGGCGCTCGAGATGCGGGTGGCGAGCCAGGGGGACATCGCCGCCTTTCTGGCGCGCCACGAGGAGACCTTGCGCGCTATGGACGGCATGGTGTCGCTGGAGCAATCCGGACAGCTCGACGGAACGGCCCAGGACATCTCGCTCAAGAGCATCAGCGAGGATGCCAGTCCGGTGGTCCGGCTGGTCAACTCGACCCTGTACGACGCGCTCAAGGCCGGCGCCAGCGACATCCACCTGGAGACGGCCAATGCGGGCATCTTCATCAAGTACCGGATCGACGGTGTGCTGGCGTCCGTCGGTGGTATTCAGGGCACCGAGAACGCGGAACAGGTCATCTCCCGGATCAAGGTGATGTCGGAGCTGGACATTGCCGAGCGCCGGGTTCCCCAGGACGGGCGGTTCCGGATCTCGGCCGCCGGCCGCGAGATCGATGTGCGTGTGTCGATCATGCCGAGCATCCATGGCGAGGATGCCGTGCTGCGCATCCTGGACAAGCAGCGGCTGTCGGAGTCCGTGGCCGGTCTGCGCCTGGATGTGCTGGGGTTCGACGCGCCGACCCTGCTGGTGCTGAGGGCACTGGCCGCCGAACCCTACGGCATGCTGCTGGTGACCGGGCCGACGGGCAGTGGCAAGACCACGACCCTGTACGCCGCCATCGCAGAGATCAACCACGGCCATGACAAGATCGTCACCATCGAAGACCCGGTCGAGTATCAGTTGCCGGGCGTGCTGCAGATTCCTGTCAACGAGAAAAAGGGCCTGACTTTTGCGCGCGGGCTGCGCTCCATCCTGCGCCACGACCCGGACAAGATCATGGTGGGCGAGATTCGCGATGGCGAGACGGCGCAGATCGCCGTTCAGGCCGCCTTGACCGGCCACCTGGTGCTGACCACGGTGCATGCCAACAATGTGTTCGACGTGCTGGGGCGTTTCACGCACATGGGGCTGGACCCGTACAGCCTGGTGGCGGCCCTCAACGGCATCGTGGCGCAGCGCCTGGTGCGAAGCAATTGCCCGGTCTGCGCACGTGCGCAGCAGCCCGATGCCGACGCCCTGGCCGCCAGCGGCATCGAGGACGCTGCTGACTACGACTTCCGTGCCGGCCCCGGATGTGCCCATTGCCGTGGTACCGGGTTCAAGGGGCGCACGGCGGTGGCCGAGGTGCTGCGGCTCGATGATGAGCTGCGCGAGTTGATCGTCAATCGCGAACCGGTGCGCCGGATCAAGGAGGCAGCTGCCCGCAAGGGGACGCGCGTGCTGCGTGAAGCAGGGCTGGCGCTGGTGCGGCGCGGGCACACGAGCCTGCAGGAGCTTTTGCGTGTGGTTCGCTGATCGGTCGCGCGTGGTCGTGGGTCTGGCGGCACACCAGGTGGTGCTGTTGCCGGTCCGCAAGGTCTGGCCGGGCCCACTGCATGCGCCGGTGGTCCGGGACTGTGCCGCAGACGGTGGCACCCTCTGGCACTCCGCGGTGGCTGCGTTGACCAGCGCTCTGGGCCAGCTGTCGTGGCGGCCACGGCGGGTTCGCGTGGTGCTCTCGGAGCGCTTCGTGCGCTGGCAGTTGTTGCCCTGGCGCGACGGGCTGGGCGGTGCCTCTGAATATGCCGCTTACGCCAGGCACCATTTCCAAAGCACCTACGGGCCGGCGGCCGAGAACTGGTTGATCCAGCTCGCGCTGCGGCCCCCCGGGCATGCCGTTCCGTCTTGCGCCATTGACGCTGCCTTGCTGGAAGCCTTGCAAGCCGCCTGCGCCAGTGTGGGTGCGTCGGTCGATGCGGTGGTGCCGCATTTTGTGGACGCGTTCGACCACTACCGCCGGCGGATCAGTTCCGGAGCGACGGCCTTCGGGCTGATCGAAGAGGATGGCCTGAGCCTGGCGGTGCTGCGGGGCGGGCAATGGCTGTCCCTGCACACCCAGAGGACCGATGGCGATCCGCGGGTCGCGCTGCCCGGCATGCTGGCGCGCGCCAGCGTGGAAGCCGCCATTCCGCTGCTGGGCCTGCAACTGGTTCTGGCAGGTGGCGATGCAGCACCCGTGGCACCCGAGGGCCTGCAAATGACATGGCTGCAGCCGCGGCAAACCGCGGGCGCCCTGGCCCGCTGGCACTTGGCGACGGCATGAGAGGGTCCGAGTGATGCAGGCACTGGGGATCCAGTTTCCGGCGGGTCGTCGCCCTGGCGCATGGGTGGGCCTGGCCGTGCTGGTATTCGGCCTGGCGATGCTGGCGTTGGTGCTCGTCAGCTGGAACGATGCCCGCGAAGCGCTTCAGCGCGCCGAAGCGCGCCAGACCCGGCTGGAGCGCCAGGCCAGCGCCGCCCGGGCGGTGCAGACACCGGGGCTCGCCGCTTCCGCAGCCCGCAGTGATGCCGCCGACCTGGCGCGCTTGCAGGCGTTGCTGCAGTCGCCCTGGGGCGAGGTGCTGCGCAGCGTCGAGGGCGCCAGCCTGCCGCAGGTGGCGTTGGTGAGTGTCGAGGGCGAATCCGCGCGGCGCAGCCTGCGCATCACGGCAGAGGCGCTGTCCATGGCCGACGCGATCGCCTATGTGGGCCGGCTGCGCGCCGCGCCCCAGATCGAGACGGCCACCTTGTCCAGCCACGAGCAGCGCATGGCGGGTGCCCGTCCTGTCGTGCGTTTTGCACTGGAAGCGCGCTGGCGCGCTCCACCATGAAGCCCGTCTGGCTGATGGCCCATCTGCGCTACCGGCTGCACCAGCATGGCTGGCCGGCGGCCGCCGGCCTGGCGCTGCTGTTGGCGGCTCTCGGCGTCATGCTGTTGGGTGTCGTGCCGATGCAGCAGAAAACCGCGCAGATGGCCCGTGATCAGGCACCACTGCGTCTGCGCATGGTGGCGTCCGCTGAGATCCCCGATGCCGACGCATCGCAGGCGGCCCGTGCGGGGCTCAACAGTTTGCCGGATGCTGCACAGGCGCTGGATGTGATCGCCTCGTTGCACAGCGCGGCGCAGCGCCATGGGGTGGCACTTGCCAGCGGCGAGTACCGGGTGGTGCGCGAAGGAAAGGCGCCCTGGCAGCGCTACCGGGTGAGTTTGCCGGCGCGCGGCACCTACCCCCAATTGCGCGCCTGGATGGCGGAATGGATGAACGCGTCTCCTGCGGTGGTTCTGGACGAATTCGGCCTGCGCCGGGACGATGTGGCGCAGGACACGGTGGAGGCGCGGATCCAGCTGTCCCTTTTCGTGCGGGTGCCCTGAATGCCTGCATGGCGCCACGGGGTCCTTGCGGCGGCACTGATTGCCAGTGTCGTGGCCTCGTTCGTGGATTGGCCGCAAGACGCGGTCGCGCCGCCGCCGGCCACGCGCCAGCGAACGGCGTCGGCACCGGCCGCGGCGCCGAATGCGACCGTGGCTGCTGCTGGTGCTGCGGCTCGCAGACCGGTGATGGATGCCAACGGGCCGAACCTGTTTGCTGCACGGGTATGGCAACAACCCCTGGTGCCGGCGGGTCCGGGACAGGCGCCCGAGGCTGCCCCGGCGCCGCCCATTCCTCCCTTGCCTTTCGTGTACTTCGGCCGCTTGATGCAAGACGGCCAGACGGTTGCCTTTGTCGGGCAGGGCACCCGCACTCTGCTGCTTCGCGCCGGCGACGAGTTGCCGCCGTACCGGGTGCTGGATATCTCGGCCACCGGCATGACCTTTCTCCACACCGCGCTGGACCACAAGCAGCGCCTGAACTTCGGAACCGCGAATTGAAAACCGACTCCACCCTGCGCACACTCCCGACCCTGGCCCTGGCGCTGGCCTTGGTGGGTTGTGCTTCCCATCCGGCACTGGAAACCGGGCTCCGCATGCAGGCCGAAGGCCGCACCGAAGACAGTGCCCTGCATCTGGCGCAAGCCATGCGCCAGGCACCCGACGATCGCGAATTGCGCGCGCAGTACTTCCGCCAGCGCGATCTCGCCGTGGCCCAGCTGATCGCCGCAGCCGACAGCGAACGCGCCGCGCGCCGGCCCGAAGCCGCTGCGGAACTGTACCGCCGCGTGTTGGTGCTGGACAGTGCGCAGCCGCGGGCGCGTGAGGGCCTGGCGGAGCTGGCCACGCAGCAGCGGCAGGCAGCCCAGGCGCGCGATACCGCCGCGCGCGCCGCGGCAGCGCCACCGACGCCCGCGCCGACACCGGCCCCTGCCACGGTGGCGGGTATCAATTTCAGCAAACCGATCACACTGGAATTCCGCGACCTGCCGATCCGCAGCGTGTTCGAGGTGATCGCGCGCAGTTCCGGAATCAACTTCGTGTTCGACCGGGACGTGCGTGCCGACACGCGGGTCACGATCTTCATGCGCAACACCGCCATCGAGGACGTGGTGCGCGTGCTGCTGGTGACCAACCAGCTCGAGCGCAAGCTGCTCAACGAGAACACCTTGCTGATCTATCCCAACACCCCGGCCAAGGCCCGGGAGTACGTGGAGCTGGTCACCCGCAGCTTCTACCTGGCCAATGCCGACGTCAAGCAGGCGCAGGCGCTGGTGCGCACGCTGGTGAAGACGCGCGACATCTTTGTCGATGAGAAGTTGAATCTGCTGGTCATCAAGGACACGCCGGCTGCGGTCAGCCTGGCCGAGCGGCTGCTGGCCACGCTCGACATCGCCGAGCCCGAAGTGATGCTGGAAGTCGAGGTGCTGGAGATCACGCGCAGCAAGCTGCAGGAGCTGGGCCTGCGCTTCCCCGACCAGATCGGTTATGGCCTGCTGCAGCCATCCACCACGTCCACCATCGTCAACAGTGGTGTGACACAGACCTCGACCGAACTCGGCGGGACGCTGGCGCCCGGGTTTGTCGACCTGCGCAACCGCGGCGCGATGACGTCTTTCGTGACCAACCCGGCGCTGCTGCTCAATCTGCGCAACCAGGTCGGCGACGGCAATCTGCTGGCCAACCCCCGCATCCGGGTGCGTAACCGGGAAAAGGCCCGCATCCACATCGGCGACAAGTTGCCGGTGTTCACCACCACCTCGACCGCCAATGTCGGTGTCTCGGCCTCGGTGGCTTACCTGGACGTGGGACTCAAGCTCGATGTCGAGGCCAACGTCTACCTGGACGACGAGGTGGCGATCAAGGTAGGAATGGAGGTGAGCAGCGTCGTGCGAGAGGTTGCGGGCCCCGCCAACTCGCTGGCCTACCAGGTCGGTACGCGCAGCGCGGCAACGGTGCTGCGCCTGCGCAACGGCGAGACGCAGGTGCTGGCCGGGCTGATCAGCGACGAAGAGCGCAGCAGTGCCAATCGCCTGCCGGGGCTGGGGGGTGTTCCATTCCTCGGGCGGCTGTTCTCGAGCCAGCGCGACAACAGCAGCAAGACCGAGATCGTGTTGCTGATCACGCCGCGCATCGTGCGCAACCTGGCGCGGCCCGAGGCCTTTTCGGCACCTTTCCCGGCGGGGTCCGAGCTGTCGATCGGTGCACCACTGGCACCCCTGCGCAGGGCCGATCCGGGCAGCATGTCGCTGTCCAGCAGTCCCGGCGGCCCGAACCGCGGGTTGCCGGAGGCGCCTGCTGCGCCAGAGCCCGTATTGACGCCAGCCCCTGCCGAGGCCCAGGGCGCGGTACCGGAGCCGGCGCCGGCCGCGGTGCCAGCTGCAGCACCTGCTGCAGCGCCAGTCGAACCGGCGGTTCCCACAGTACCACCGGCTGCGGCCCCGATCCCAGCCGTGATCGGTGCCCCGCCAAGGATGACGCCGTGACCCTTCGCATGCGCGGCTTCACGCTGATCGAACTGGTCATCACGGTGGCGATCGTGGGCATTCTGGCTTCAGTGGCCGTACCGCTCGGTGCACTCGGAAACCAGCGCGCCCGTGAGCTCGAACTGCGCGGTGCGCTGCGCCAGATCCGGGATGCGCTGGACCAGTACAAGCGCGCGACCGAGCAGGGTCATGTCGTGCGGCGTGCCGATGGCTCCGGTTTTCCGCCGTCATTGGAGGTGCTCGAATCCGGCGTGGTCGATGCCAAGAGCCCGCGCGGCGCACGCATCTATTTTTTGCGCCGTATTCCGCGCGACCCGTTTTACACAGACCCGACGGCCACGCCGGCGCAGACCTGGGGCAAGCGTTCCTATGCCAGTCCCGCAGATGCGCCCATCGAGGGCGAGGATGTGTTCGACGTCTATTCGCTCTCAGCGCGTACCGGTCTCAACGGAGTGCCCTACCGTGCGTGGTAAGCGGCTGCGCGGCTTCACGCTGATCGAATTGCTGGTGGTGATGGCCATCATCGCCACCTTGCTGTCGATTGCGGTGCCGCGCTACTTCGTGCACCTGGACCGGGCGCGCGAGGCCGCACTGCGGGAGACGCTGTGGGTGGTACGTGATGCGATCGACAAGTTCCATGCGGACCAGGGTCGTTACCCGGCCCAACTGGACGAACTGGTGTCGGCACGCTACCTGCGTCGTCTGCCGGTCGACCCGGTGAGCGAAACCGCCGAGACCTGGGTGCTGGTGTCACCACCGGGCGATGAATCCGGTGTCTGGGACTTGCGCAGCGGCGCCGGCGGCGAAGCGAGGCCGTATGCAGATTGGTAGACACCTGCGGCAACGCGGTTTTGGTTTTCTGCTGGTGTTGTTCGCGTTGGCCGCGATGGGCCTGATGCTGGCCGGTACCGGGCAGGTCTGGCACACGGCGGCGCAGCGCGAGCGCGAGGCCGAACTGCTGTTCGTCGGCAACCAGTTCCGCAACGCCATCGGTTCCTATTACCGGGCTTCGGCGGCCGATGCTGCACGCTACCCGGCCCGGCTGGAGGACCTGCTCGAGGACCGCCGTTTCCCGGTACCGATGCGCCATCTGCGCCGCATCTACCTGGATCCGATGACCGGTCAGCCCAGCTGGGGGCTGGTCGTGGCGGGTGGACGCATCCAGGGCGTGTACAGCCAATCACAGGGCAGCAGCCTGCGAACCGTTTTCGACGGACCAGACGCGGCTCTGACTGGCACCGTTCGCCATGACCAATGGGTGTTCGTGCATGACCCGAGCGCAGGGCCTTGACATGAAGGAGTTTGTCGGCCTGAACAGCTCGGATCTGGAGCACCTTTTCATGACCATCGAGGGATCGATGGGGGTGGAAAACCGGGCCCAGTTTTTTCTGTGGTCCCAGGGGGCTCTGCAGGCATTTCTTCCGCACGAGACGCTGCTGTGTGCCCATGGCGATATTGCGCAGATGCGGTTTCGCTGTGAGGCCTTCTCGGGCGGCGTGGTCGATGACCAGACCGCGCAAGGCGGAAACGACCCGGTGGATGCCTTGATGCCCCGCATCGTGGACGACTGGCTGCTGGGCGGCAGCCTGCCGCGCTCGCTGAGTCCCGAGGGCGGCATCCAGACCGGCCGGCGCCAGCTGCTGGGCGATCTGCGTCGGCGCAACTTCGGCCATGCACTGGCGCATGGCGTGCGCGAGATCCAGGGCGAGCAGGGCGGCTTTTTTGCTTTCCTGCGCATGCCGCGGCGCCCGACCGCCCGCGAAAACTACCTGCTCGAGCTGCTCATGCCCCACCTGCACATGGCGATGCTGCGTATGCTGGCGAGCGAGAAGGGCGACAAGAGTGCCAAGCCCGCAGGCCGGATGCCGTTGTCCAAGCGCGAGATCCAGGTGCTCTACTGGGTCAAGGGCGGCAAGACCAACCAGGAAATCGGGCAGATCCTGGGCATCAGCCCGCCCACCGCCAAGAACCATGTGCAGCAGATCCTGCGCAAGCTCAAGGTCAGCAACCGCGCCGAGGCGGTGGGCAAGGGGGTGGCGCTGCGGCTGTTTTCGGCTGCGGAATCGGCCTGAGCAGCCTACCGACGCTTGCCCGTCTTCTCGCACTGATCGGGTCTGGCGGGCTGGAGCCAGGCGCTTCGGGTTTTCGTGATGCGCCGCGTCGTCAGACTCGATCTCATCGAATAGGCCGATCGGCTTATCGAAAATGGCATTCCTGTCATGTGCGCTTGATCCGCGTCATCCAGCAACCCTGTATCTTTGCGTCAAATGGCGTAGTCAGCGTTCGCTACGGTATCGACCCGGCTGGTTTGACACGCGGGAGTTCACTCGACTGTCACACACGCTCGCTAGACTGCGGGCAACTCGCAAGCCCTGGATTTCCTGGACTGCTTTGTGGGCCCGTCCAGAGCCGACCGCGATCATCGTGGAAGTACTTGTGCAGGGCCATTGCAATGCACGACAGCGCTCCCAGAACCCCTTATCTCTGCCGCTAGAGAGCCCTGCATGATCCGCGTCCGCTTCCGATTGCCTGCTGTGTTTGCAGCCCTCATTCTGTCGGCGTCACCGCTGTGTGCCAATGCGTGGTGGAATGCCGAATTCAAGCAGCGCACGACGGTGATCCTCCACACCGGTGCCGAGGGCGTCACGACCTCCGAGGCGATCAACAACGTGGCGGTCCCGGTCCGACTGCATTCCGGCAACTTCGACTTCATCGATGCCAAGCCGGACGGCTCCGATCTGCGCGTACTGGCTGCCGACGACAAGACGCCACTCAAGTTCTCGATTGAGAAGTTCGACGGTAACAGCGAGATGGCGGTGTTGTGGGTGCAGGTGCCCATCGTGGCGCCCGGCTCGGACAAAAACCGCCTATTCGTCTACGCTGGCAACCCGAATGCCGCTGCCGAGCCACCCGCGCCGGTCGTCGATGCCGGTGCGGTGGTCACGCTGCGCTTCGAGCAGGCCGACGGCATCGCGCGGGACGCTGGCGGTGGCGGCATGCAAGCAGGCGCTTCGGTCGGGCTGGATCCGAACGGGCTGATCGGGCCGAGCGCCCGGCTGGATGGCACACGGGTGATTGAACTGGCTGTCAATGAGCGGCTCAAGGCCGCCAGTGGCGGACCCTACACCATCAGCCTGTGGGCCAGACCGGCTGCCATTGCCGGGACACTGTATGCGCAAGGCCCGCTCGCGATCCTGCTGGAACGCGGCAAGGTGCTGGTGCGGCTGGGCAGGCTGCAGTTCGAAGGTGGCGAACTGCCACCGTCTGCCTGGGCGCATATCGGCGTGGCGTTGGGTGCGGGCAAGGCCACGCTGTTTGTCAACGGCGCACAGGCGGCCCAAGCCGATCTGCCCCCGGCGTCGCCGGCCATCGACGGCGCTGTGCGGATCGGCCAAGGGTACAGCGGCTTGCTCGATGAAGTGCAGGTTGCCGGCGTCACACGAAGCCCGGACTGGATGAAGTTCAGCCGGGCGGCCCAGGGTGCCGATGCCAAACTGATAGCGTCTCAGATCCAGAAGGAGGGCGAAGACGTACAAGGCGAAGGGCCGCCCGGCGGCTATATCGGCGTCCTGGCCAAGAGCCTGACGGTCGACGCGATCGTGGTTATCGCGCTTTGCGGGGTGATGTTCCTGGTGGCGGTGTGGGTCATGTTTGCCAAGACCCTGCTGATTCGCAAGACCGACCGAGGTAACCGCAGTTTCCTGAAATCGTTTCGTGACGCGCCCGACGTGTTGCAGACGGGTGGCGCACAGGCGCATCCCGGCTCCTCTCTGGCGCGTCTGTACGACTCTGGCTTGCAGCAATTGCATGCGCGCAAGGTCGGACAACCCGATGCGCCGGCGCTGTCCGGGCCGTCCCTGAATGCGGTGACCGCTGCGGTGAGCGCCGACCTGGTACGCGAGAACCAGAAGCTGAACTCGCTGATGGTGTTGCTGACCATCGCAATCTCGGGCGGGCCGTTCCTCGGTCTGTTCGGCACCGTGGTCGGGGTGATGATCACCTTTGCCGCCATTGCCGCGGCGGGCGATGTCAATGTCAATGCCATTGCCCCGGGTATCGCCGCCGCCCTGCTGGCCACGGTGGCCGGTCTGGGCGTGGCGATTCCGGCGCTGGTTGGCTACAACTACCTGGCCTCGCGCATCAAGAATATCTCGGCCGACATGGCCATCTTTGTCGACGAGTTCATCACCCGCGTCGCCGAGCAGTACGGCCAGACCGAGAGGCCCTAGGTCATGTCGGCCGACGTCAAGGAAGACAACCAGCTCTACGACGACATCAACGTCACGCCGATGCTGGATCTGGCCTACGTGCTGCTGGTGATCTTCATCATCCTGACGACCGCGTCGGTGCAGGGCGTGCGCGTGCGCTCGCCCGAAACCAAGACGACCAGCAACCTGGCCAAACCGCAGACACGCGCCATTACCATCACCGCCGACGGCGCCCTGCACCTGGACGCCTATCCGGTCACGATCGAGCAACTGACCGGCTTGCTGGGTCAATACAAGGCGGCCAATCCCAATCTGCCCGTGGTGCTCAAAGGCGACGCCGACGCGCCTTACGAGAAGGTGCTGGAAGTGCTCTCGGCAGTGAAAAAGCTCGACATCTCGGAAGTCGGGCTGGTCACCAAGCGCGCCAGCACAGACTGAGGGCCACGGCATGCAAGTCCAGGACGAAGTCAAGCCCTACGACACCATCAACGTCACGCCCATGCTCGACCTGGCGTATGTGCTGCTGGTAGTTTTCATCTTGATGACAACCGCTTCGGTGCAAGGGCTCTCGCTGAGCCTGCCGAAACCATCGGCAGCACCGCCCACCGAGCGCCATCCCATACACATCCTGCGCGTCGACGCCGATGGTGGTGCGCGCCTGGACGGTGTGCCCAAGAACGACGAACTGGTACTTGTGGAGCTGAAAGCGATACGCGCCCGCGACGCCAAATCGACGGTGGTGTTGCAGGGTGACGGCAAGGCGCGGTTTTCCCGCGTGGTGGCCATGATCGACCTGTGCAACGAGGCTGAGGTGTCCATGAGTATCGCCACCGGACGCATAGGGTTCTAGCAGATGTGCCGCACCGCCCAACTGCGCAGCAGCATCCTTTTTGTCGCCCTGATCGCCGTATTGCTGGCCTTGTCGGGTTGCAGCGACAAGGCAGAAAAGCCACGCAAGCAACAAACCGTCAAGCTGCTGCCCGACACACCACCACCGCCGCCACCGCCACCGCCCAAGCCGGAGGACCGACCACCACCCAAACCGCAGGACAAGCCACAGCCGCAAGACGCCCCGAAGGCGGCGGAGCAGCCGCAGCCGCAGGCCCTGAAGAGTGACGAAGCGGCCGGCAGCGGGCCCGGCAGCGGTCTGACCGCCGGCGCCGTCACGCAGGACTACACCGACCAGAAAATCGGGACCGGTCCCGTCGTGGGCAGCGCCGCGCCGGTGGAAAGCGGCGCCAGCCGTCTGGCGGCGAATGCGTTTGGCAACACCACCACGCGCGCCCTCAACGAGTACCTGACGCGCGACCGCAATGTCAAACTGCGTGACTACAAGGTGCGCGTCGAGATCTGGCTGACGCCCACTGGCACGTTGCAGCGTGCCGAGCTCGTGGACAGCACCGGCGACCCCCAGACCGACGCCGCGTTACGCGCCGCGCTGAACCGATTCCCTGGCACCGGCATTGCGCCGCCACCGCGGCTGCCGCAACCGCTGCGGGTGCAGGTCACCAACCGACTTTTAGGATAGACAAATGGCATCACTTTCACCCCAGCGCGCGACCGCCCTGCGTATCGCCCTGGTGGCAGCTCTGGCCTGCGGCCTGGCGCCGTCCATCGCATTGGCCCAGAGCGAGCGCGAATCGCTGGAGACGCTGCGCCAGACGACTTTGGCACTGATCGAGGTGTTGGTACAAAGCGGCACACTGACGCGCGACAAGGCCGATGCATTGCTGGCCGACGCGCGCAAACGGGCCGAAGCGGCGGTAGCCGAAGCCGCCAAGTCGGAGGGCCAGGTGGTGCGGGTGCCATATGTGCCCCAAGTCGTGCGAGACCAGATCCGCAACGAAGTGCGCGAGGAGGTAATAGCCCGCGCTCGCGCCGAACGCTGGGGCGTGCCCAATGCCACGGCCGAATGGACCGACCGCATCACCATTGAGGGTGACCTGCGGGTACGCACACAATCTGACAGGGCCGCCTCCGGCAATCCATCGCCGCAAGATTTCCTGGCCGCTTCGCTAGGTGGTACGACGCGTGCCGCCGACCTGGCGGCTGGCAACGCGACCGGACTGGCCACCGCCAGCACCCAGGACGACCGGGACCGGCTGCGCCTGCGCGCGCGCCTCGGCATCACCGCCAAAGTGAACGACATGGTCACGGCCGGCCTGCGCCTGTCTACCGGCAGCACGTCCGACCGGGTATCGACCAACCAGACACTGGGGCAGAACTTCAACCGCTACCAGTTCCTGCTGGAACGTGCCTTCGTGAAAATGGACCCGACCGAATGGGCCAGCATCAGCGCCGGGCGTTTTGCCAACCCCTGGTTCAGCACCGACCTGACCTGGAGCGACAACCTCAACTTCGAAGGCGTCGCGGCCAGCTTCAAGTGGCCGGCGCAGAGCACCTCGACATGGCAACCGTTTGCCACGGTAGGGCTGTTTCCGGTCCGTGAATCGGCGCCACCACGCAGCGGCCGCAACGTACTGGGCGCCCAGGTCGGCGTGCAGTGGGAGGCGAGCACGCGTACACGCGTCAAGTTCGGGTTGGCGCAATACCGATTCAACAATTTCGAGGGCAAGGTCGACCCCGACTTTGACGCCGTCACGGGTGCCGGACGCAGGTATGGCCAGTACGAATACGAGGCCAGCCTGCGCCAACGCGGCAACACCTTGTTCCTGACCAATAACCCGCTGGAGATCGCCGGCGGCCTGACACCCGACAAAGCGCGCTGGGGGCTGGCGTCGCGCTTCCAGCCGGTGGCGCTTACCGCAGCCGCAGAGTTCTCGCACTTCGCGCCGTTTGTGGTCGGCCTGTCCTCCGAGGTGGTGCACAACGCCGGTTTCGACAAACAGGAGATCCTCGCCCGTACTGGAGTGCAGGTGGACGACGCGCGCAGCTACGGCGCAAATGTGCGCGCCACCTTCGGCTCGCAGTCGGTGCGCAACGCCGGCGACTGGCAGCTCAGCCTGGGTTACAGCTGGCTGGGCAGCGACGCCGTACCCGACGCCTTCACCGGCAACGAACTGGCACTGGGTGGCACCAATGTCAAGGGCATCACGGCAGGGCTGGTATACGGCGTGGCGCGCGACACGAACATCGGTCTGCGCGTCCTGTCCGGGCGCACGATTTCGTCACCTACGGTGCGCCCCACCGCCAAGGACAGCTTCTCGGTGTTTGGGTTGCAGGTGGACCTGAATGTGCGTTTCTAGAGTCTCCAGCACCATGCTGCGCTGCGCCGCTCTGCTTCTGTGCGGCGCACTGGCAGCACCAGGCTTCGGCCAGCAGGCAAATCGCGAGCAGGAACAGTTGCGCCGGCTGCGCCTGCAGGTACAAAAGCTGCAACAGGACCAGACCGTTCAGCAGGACGCCCTGCAGCGCGCCACCGCCGAGAAGACCACCGCTGCCGAACAGGCGACTGCCCTGCGGGGCAGAATCGGGGCAGCACAGGCGCAGTTGCGCCGCGAGCGCACGGCAACCGCGCTGCAAACGCAAGCCACGCAGGCGCTGCAAAAGGAACTCGACGCCGCCAAAGCGGAACGTACCGCCCTGGCGCTGCGGCTGGAACAGACGCAGACCGAACTGCAGGGCAACGTGCGCACGGTGCAGACGTTGCGCACCGAAGGGACCGACCAGCAGCGCCGCTTGGCCACGCGCGAAACCTCCTTCACCGAGCTGACGGCGCGCCACCAGACGCAGGCGCTGGGGCTGCAGACCTGCATCAACAACAACCTGGCCCTGCGTGACATTGGCCTGGAGTTGCTGCAGCGTTTTGCCAACAAAGGCGTGGCCGACGCGCTGGCGCAGCAAGAGCCGTTCTTGCAGTTCAAGCGGGTTGCGATGGAGAACCTGCTGCAGGACTACCAGGACAAACTCGACCAGCAGGCGGTCAAGGCTGGTGCTGCGGTGCGCCGTGGCAGCGCCACCCCGGAGCCCGCCCGTGCACCGTGAGCGGGCGCTGACCGCGGCCGGGTCAGCCGTCGCTGCGCTGCTGGCTTTGCTGAGCCAGCTGGTAGTGCCGACCCTGGCGCGCGCGCAGGAGGAAGACCGAGCCCTCTCGTCGCTGACCCGACCCACAGCCGCCGTATCCGCGCCGCGCGCCGAGCCAGAGGAACCGCAGCAACGCGAACGCCGCCTGCGCTCGGTGGGCAGCTTTGGTCCGCCCG
>Ga0335394_10001498_pt1 | contig 26352 bp, 21 predicted proteins | sample MAT03_FD_205741 | JGI IMG/M metagenome (GOLD analysis project Ga0335394, IMG submission 205741) | Freshwater microbial communities from Lake Fryxell liftoff mats and glacier meltwater in Antarctica - MAT-03 (spades assembly) (version 2) ...
TTTGCAGAAATGGGGACATTTCTACTTGGGCCCGACAGGAATCCGGGACCCGAGGGTATCGTGATCGACAGTGTACCGCTCTTATGTTTCCTATGCTCCCCGTTCGTACAGCCCGCGAAGCAACGCCCCATCCTCAAGTGTCTTGTTGATGTCGATGCCGGTCGCCAGCAGATTGCCCAGCTTGACGATGTAACTCAGTACAGGAAGATTGGCGCCAAGGCGCAGGGCAAATCGACGCACGGTTTGGCTGCCGGTTTGACGCAACGATTGCTTGCACACCGCTTCGAGAATCGCGGGCACGATGTTGGATGAAAGACCCCCACCCTGGTATTCACCCTTGATGAACCCTTCGACCTGAACCTGGAAAAAGGCAGCTATCAGGGCGGCGGCGCCTTTAACGTCGCCCATCTCGTAGGCCTTCAGCGCGTTCTGTAGCACTTCTGTGCGCTAACCCTACGACAACTTCAAGCACGTCATGCTGGACCATATTATCGTCGCCCAGTGTTTCACCAAGGGCGTATTCGAGTGCCGGTAGAATGACTTGCTGGACCAACGTGCGAATGCGCAGCCATTGTTGCGCGCTGATACCGGCCACGCTGGTCGGCGGCATCAAGTAGCCCGCCGTCACAATCTCGACCTTCGCATCAACGTATTTCGGTTGCGCAAAGTCCTTGTCCTCGCCGCCGTACAAAACGATGGCGAACAAAGAAGGTCTGTACCCGGCGAATACGGCAAAGCTGGCTCTCATCGAAGCCTCCCTAGGCTGCACGACGGTGCCGGTGCCCCCTCGCGAATTTGGTGGGTACGCACGGTAACATCTCAGCCATAAGAGGGGAAACGGCGGAGGCGCTGTTCCCAGCGGTCCACAATCGCAAAAATGGCGTAACACACCGTGTGCGGTCACCGGCGCATCTTCGGTCACCAAACAGCATGAACGACCGCCGCGTGGCCGGGCGCACATTGGGGCCCTTGCCTTAGAGGTAAATTGGTAATACCATTTTGAAATGTTGAAGATTCAACCCCGTCCGGTTGCCAAGGTCACGGTTGTGGATGGCGTCATTGATGAGCTGAAACACCTACTGAGTAGCTCGCAGATGGGCGCTGGCACCCGATTGCCCAGTGAACGCCAACTGGCGCAGGACATGCAAGTCAGCCGCCCGATGCTGCGTGAAGCCTTACGCACGCTGTCACTCATGGGCCTTTTGAACACGCGCCATGGATCTGGGTCGGTGGTGGCAGATAGCGGTGCCGATCTTTTTAAGGTTCCAATGGAGCTGATGTTGGCGCTTGAAAAGCCTGCTGTTTCGGATTTGCACGAGACGCGCGAACTATTGGAAGTGTTTTTGGTCGGCAGGGCGGCCGCCAATCGTAGTGCGCAACATGTCCGCGACATGAAGGCGTGTCTTGTCCAAATGGCCGAGCGCTTGGACGATGAAGCATCGTTCACCGCCGCTGACCTTCGCTTTCACGCCATCATCGCCGATGCCGCAGACAACGTGATTCTGAAACACATCATGAACACCTTACGCGACAGCGTTGGCGAAATGGTGGAACGTTCGTGGTCCGCAGAGCCCGACCCCAAGGTGAGCTACGCCGATCACAAACGGGTGTTCGAGGCAATCGTTGCGCGTGATGCCAAGGCGGCGCGCCGCGCGATGGCCCGTCACATGTTGAACAACTTCGACGAACTCGCTGCGGCGAAACTGGTTCCCAGCCGCAGGTAGTCCCAATGCCTTGTGTTTCGTTTTTCGCGATACTGTCACTGCTCGCCGCACCAACGGATGGCGCGGCAACGGCGGTGCAGGAAAACCAGGAGGTTTTCGCGCGTCAGGTATTGCCCGCGTTGTCGCGTACGTGTTTGCCCTGCCACGGCGGTGTTCGAACCAAGGGCGGCCTAAACATGAAATCAGCGGCGGCCCTTGCCGAGCTGGTTGTACCGGGTGATGCGGAAGAAAGCGATCTGTATCAGCGCATCGTGACCCACGATGTCGATGACCGCATGCCACCCGAAGGACCCCGGTTGGACGCCGCTGCAGTCACCGCATTACGCACGTGGATTGACGGCGGGGCCAACTGGGCACCGCACGGCAGTTTTACCGATCTTGATTCACCTCCTCTTGAAGGCATCGACGCATACATTGGTCAGCGGTTGGCACAGCACAGTCTGTCCTTTAATACACAGGCCGATCGACACACCTTGGTACGTCGGGTCAGTTTTGATTTAACGGGGTTGCCGCCGGACGGCTTAACCGTGTCACGTTTTATCGATGACCAACACCCGGGGGCCTATGCCCGCATGGTTGATCGTTTCTTGGCGTCGCCGGCCTATGGACAACGCTGGGGGAAGTACTGGTTGGACACCGCAGGTTATGCCGATTCGAATGGGTACTACGACGCAGATACGGATCGTCCGTTGGCATTTCACTACCGCGACTGGGTGGTTGATTCACTGAACCGTGACCAACCGTTTGATGCATTTGTCCGTCAACAACTGGCCGGTGACGAACTGGCCAACTATCAGCCCAAGGGCGATATCACGGCGGACATGGTGCCACTGCTGACGGCAACCCATTTCCTACGCAATGCCTCGGACGGCACGGGCGAATCCGATGGCAACGCACAAGAGCGTCAGCGCGATCGCTTGGTGGTACTGGAAGGCACGTTGGACCTTGTCGGCGGCGCCTTGATGGGCGCTACGTTTGCCTGTGCAAAATGTCATGACCATCCTTTTGAACCCATATCGCAACACGATTACTATGCCTTGCAGGCAGTGTTCGCTTCGGCCTTTGAAGACGACGACGGTCGCTGGAAGAAACCGGCACAACGCACGGTTGTTGCAACGACGCGTGCGACCAACCGACGATATGAACGGAAAGCGGCGCCCTACAAGGCCAAGATTGCCGAGTTGCAGGCCCAACTGGTTGCACCGGCGCGGGCCATCAAACTGCGACTGGACATGGAACACCTGGCAAAGCTCGATGCGAGTGATCGTCAAGAAGGCGAGGCGTTGTTAAGTTGTACGGTGCGATCGAAGGATCAGGAAAAGCGTTTTCAATCGCTGGGATTTGGCGCCGACAACGACTACCCGCGATTCGCACGCAACAACGCCGCGTTCAAGCAACAGTTGGTGCGTATCGAAACACAGGTTAATCCCATCCGCGCGCAGATGCCCAAGGCGCCACCGCAGCTGTCCATCCTCGCCGACACCGGCGGGCGCACACCATTGCCGCACACATTGAAACTGCGTGGTGTGTACACTGAACCGGGGCAAGTGGTTCAACCCAGCGCACCGATCGGGTTGGCTGCACAGCCCGATGTGCTGCGTATTGACCGTTATGCGCGCGCCAACACCAGCGGACGACGCTCGGCGTTTGCGTTCTGGTTAACCAACGCGGCGGCTCCGTTGTTGGCGCGGGTCACGGTCAACCGAATGTGGGCCAGGTTCTTTGGCCAGGGGTTGGTTCCCACATTGGACAACTTGGGACAAAGCGCAGCACAGCCCAGTCACCCCGCCCTTTTGGACGCATTGGCACGCGCCTTTGTGCACGGCGGTTGGTCACGCAAGGCATTCCATCGCATGGTGCTAAATTCGAGAACCTATCAGCAAGCCAGTACGCCCAACGATGGTGCGCTGGCTGCCGACCCAGACAATCGATTGTTGTGGCGTATGCCGCTGCGACGCCTGGATGCCGAATCGGTACGTGATGCCATGCTGGCGGTTTCAGGTCGCTTGGATCGAACACAAGGTGGTCCCTATGTGCCGACAGTGCGTACGGACAACGGCGTGGAGATAAAGCCAGACAACCCTGGGCAGAACCGCAGGTCGATCTATCTGCAACACCGCCGGTCGCAAGTGCATGGATTCTTGGCCACCTTTGATGCACCCGCCATCAACACCAGTTGCCCTTCGCGTATGTCCAGCACGGTGCCGTCGCAATCGCTATCGATGTTGAATTCTGAATTTGCGCTGCGAACGGCCCAGGGGTTGGCCAACCGCGTGTTACCGCTGGTTAAAGAGGACAAAACGGGATTGGTTGATTCGGTCCACCAATTGTTCAACCTTGTGCTGGCCCGCCCACCACAACCCGCCGAATCAAACGCGGCACTGGCGTATGTGCACGCACAAACCGACACCCACGTGGCCCTGCGCGAAGTCGCGCAAATGTTGGTCGGATCCAACGCATTCTTGTACCTGGAATAGGATGACCATGACGAAATACGAACAGGGATTGTTGTCGCGGCGCCAGCTGGTGCAATCGTGTGGCGGAATGCTCGGGGCGTTGGCGTTGTCTCATCTGACGCGCGGCCAAGCCGCAGCGGCCCCGTCAAAAAAGAACAAGTCGGTGATCTGCTTGTTTCAACACGGTGGGCCCAGCCAAGTTGATCTGTTCGATCCCAAGCCGGTGCTGAACAAATGGCATGGCAAAGCCTTTGCAGGCGATCTCGAAGTACATTTCGATCAGAAGCGCGGCGCATGTTTGGGAACGCCCTTTGCGTTTTCACCCTATGGACAAAGCGGCATCGAGCTTTCCGAGTTGCTGCCACACACCGGCATCATTGCCGACGAATTGACGTTGGTTCGGTCGATGACAACCGACTCGATTGATCACGAGCGGGCACTACGCATTTTCCACGGAGGCAAAGACCAACCTGGACGACCGACGTTGGGCGCGTGGATGGTTTATGGAATGGGCAGCGCGAATCAGAACTTGCCGGCTTACGTAGTTCTAACGGATCCCAGAGGCCTGCCCGTCGATGGGCCGCGCAATTGGTCAGCGGGGTTTCTGCCGGCGGAATACCAAGGCACGCCATTCCGATCAGACGGCAATGATCCGATTGCTGACATCAAGGCCCCGGCTGGCGTGTCACCAGCGGCACAACACCGTCAGTTGGCGCTGTTGGATCAGCTGAACCGTGCCCATCAACAACGTTATTCCCAAGACACCGATCTGGCAGCGCGTATTAAGAGCTACGAATTGGCGGCCCAGATGCAAACCTCGGTGCCCGAAGCCGTGGATCTGTCAGACGAACCGTCACACATTCGCAAGATGTATGGACTGGACAACCCCGCCACCGAATCCTACGCCCACCGCTGCATCATGGCGCGCCGGTTGATCGAGCGCGGTGTGCGTTTTGTGGAGATCTTCTTGAAAGGGCAACCCTGGGATACCCATGACAACAACGCCAAGCTTCATCGAAGTTTATCTGCGGGCATTGATCAGCCGTCGGCGGCCCTGGTCAAGGATCTGAAACAGCGCGGATTGCTAGATGACACGGTGGTCTTGTGGACGGGCGAGTTTGGCCGGTTGCCGATTTCTGAAGCCAAGGACGGGCGCGACCACAACCGCCACGGTTTTTCACTGTGGGCCGCCGGTGGTGGTTTCAAACGTGGTCATGTACACGGTGCTACAGATGACTTCGGCTACAAAGCCGTCAAGGATCCGGTTTCGGTGGGCGACTTTCACGCAACGCTGCTGCACACCTTGGGCATGGACCATACCGCCCTCAATTATCCGCACGAAGGTCGCGCCGACTCGCTAACCGATGCCGCCATCACGAAGGCACGCGTGATCGATGCCTTGCTTTTGTAATCAGGAGACAACATGGACAACCCCAATGGAATGAATCGACGGTTGATACTCAAGGGTGGGTTTGCAGCAGGCGCAGCCTCCATGGGCGCGTGCGCGCGGCCCTTGCTGTCGGCCGGTAAGCCCTCGACTCAAACGTCCTACATCGCTGCGTACGATACCGAGTCGGATGGATGTTTGGATGCGTGTAAGGCCATTGTCGCAGTTCACAAACGATTTGCGATGCCTGCCACATTTTTCATCGTGGCCAAGAAGCTGGAAGAGAACGCAGAGGCCTATCGACACCTGTTGGATGATCCGTTGTTCGAGGTGGCGTCACACACTTACTCGCACCAGATGTTGCGCGACCACCCCATGTGTGGCGATCAGGTTTCCCCCGAAGAACTGCGGCGCCAGATCATCCAAAGCAAGGCATCGATAGAAAACATCTTTGGGCGTCCATGCACCGGGTTGCGTCCAGCGTGTGGATTCGACAACGGTTTGTCCGGCGCCGACGATGTGTTGTCGCTGGTGGCCGAGGCTGGCTACAAGTACGTCAGCAGTTTGTTGTGGGGCGCGGACTATTCCATGCCGGCGCAATTGGTTGGCCCGCACAACTATGCCAAGGACGGCTTTACCGACATATGGGAACTGCCGGGCCACGGTTGGCATGAAAACCTTTTGAAGGACAACAACGGCTGGGGTCCCAAGCGGTTGGCGTTATGGCCGTCGCCGTTTCCCGAAGCCGTGCCGGCCGGATTCGTAAAAATACCGGACGACGAATTCCAGGTCAATCGCGTGTTCCTCGATCGCGCGGTGCAGACGGCGCAGTCGTTCGTTTCGTTCATTTGGCACCCATGGTCGCTGCGACGGTTTGATCCGGAAATGAAGATGTTGGAAGCGACGTTCTCCCATGTGAAAAAACTGGGCATGCGTGGCTCCACCTACGACGCGTTGTATCGTACTACGGTGCAGGCACACAAAGGAGCGGCAACATGATCGAGTCGGTTGATTTCTTCTATCTGTCGATGCCGCAGGTCCATGACATCGGGGATGGCAGTCAGGATGCCTTGTTGGTTCGGGTTCGATCGGGGCAGTACGAGGGCTGGGGCGAGTGTGAAGCGGCGCCGCTGGTTTCCATCGCGAGCTTTGTATGCCCGATGTCCCATTCAGCCTGTAAGCCGGTTGGTGCGTCGGTGCTGGGACAACCGTTGCACGACGTGGACGACATCTCGCGCATAGGTGCCTTGGTGCACGCACAAAGTTTCGACCTGTTGCAGGCGGATCACACGTTGTCGGGCATCGACATGGCGTTGTGGGATCTGTTGGGGAAAAAACTACAGGCACCGGTGTGGCAGTTGTTGGGTCACAAACGGGCATTGGCCAAAACGCCCTATGCGTCGGTGTTGTTTGGCGACACGCCTGAGGCGACGCTGAAGGTCGCGCAGTCCATTCGTACTTCGGGTTTCCATGCTGCGAAATTTGGTTGGGGTCCCTACGGACACGGCACCGTCGCTGCGGACGCCGATTTGGTTCACGCCGCGCGTGAAGGACTAGGCCCGGATGCGCAACTGATGGTGGACGCCGGGACTGCGTTTGGACAGGACGTTGACGCGGCGGCCCTGCGTTTGCCGGCATTGCAGGAAGTAACGGCGACCTGGTTGGAAGAACCCTTTGTCGCCGATGCCACGGACAGCTATGCCCGACTGGCAGCCCAGTCCGCTGTCTCCATTGCGGGCGGCGAGGGATCACACAGCGCACTGGGTGCCATCAACTTCATCGAACACAGTGCGGTACGTTTCATTCAGATTGATGCCGGGCGCATTGGCGGCATCTCGCCGGCAATCGAGGTATTTCGCCACGCCGACCGTAAGCGTATCACCTACGTCAACCACACCTTCACCTCGCACCTGGCGCTGGCAGCCTCGATGGCGCCGTTTGCCGGTGGTGCTGATCACCACCTGTGTGAATATCCGACGCAGGCGCAACCGCTGGCACAGGTGTTGGGCCGTCCCGTCATCACACGTAACAACGCCGGCACCATCCAACTGCCGGACACGCCAGGGCTAGGCGTAGGCGTCAACACGGCGGCACTGATTCCCTACTTGGTCGACGTCGACATCAAAGTGGCCGGCAAGACGCTGTACAAGACGCCGACACTGTAGGGAAACAACAGCGCCGCGCACAGACCTTCGACGGCAACATCGGCAACATCACATACGGCCGCCATACATTCGTCATCGCGCAAACACTTCCCGCTTAGAAACGACATCTCAGTCAAGCGGACGTTGAATTCGCCGCCACAAACGAGGCAAACCCCCGACGGGCGTCCGCTACGGCAGCGCGCAGCCGTTCGACAGCCGTTGCGGTACGCTCAACCGAACCTTCCTCGGCCGCCTGTTCAACGTCGGCGGCGCAGCGCGCGGCAACCGTTGCACCAATGGTGCGAAGACTGCCCGCCATACCGTGTGCCTGTGTCTTCACGCCGGCAAGGTCAGTACGTTGCTGCGGAATCTGAAGTGCTTGCAGCCCTGTCTGCAGTTCCGACAAGATCAAATCAGCCGTGCGATCCAAAATACGCGAACCATCCGCGCTACACAGCAACAGTTGATTAAGTACCTCGCCATCAAACAGCGCGGCAAGCTCGGTCGCGGAGGGTACCTTTTTCTCGGCTACGATTTGCAAAATGCGTGCGAGATCGGCAAGACGAACCGGCTTGCCCAAGAAAGCATCCATGCCAGCCTCCATACATGCCGCACGCGCTTCAGGTAGCACATTTGCCGTCACCGCGACGATAAACGGTTGTGCGATGGATGGATCCCGACGAATCTGCCGCGTCAGTGTGAGGCCATCAACACGTGGCATCCGCTTGTCCATCAACACCAGGTCGTACGACGATTTGGCCAACAGTGACAACGCCTCCTGTGCCGCCGTGGGGGAGGGAAGTTGGCATAAGGTTTATTATCGGACAGGAATCCGGGACCCGAGGGTATCGTGATCGACAGTGTACCGCTCTTATGTTTCCTATGCTCAGCAAGGCCAGTTCCAGGTACCAGAGGCCCAGATTCTTGGTGTGGCGCCTGGTTTCCAAAGTGGTCGCGAGCAATCGGTCGATCTTGCGCGCGTGGACCACGCCATTCCTCATTTCTGTGAACGCATGCGGTCCGTTTTCCCAACATTGACGCCCCGACTCTTCGGATAGTTCTCTCAACGGGGGTGGGATTTGCCGAGGAACGCCCACCACTCGAAGGAGCTTGCGGAGCTTTTCGGATGCACGTCCGTTGTCGAACTCTTTGAGACTCGTCAGGCTCTTATCCTCGACGATCAGGACAGACGCTACTAACTCCAGTGCCGCCTGCAACAGAACCAACGCAGTCTCCACGTTGCCTTCGCCGGACAGACTTTCCACATACCACCCGACGGCCAATCCGAAATCTTCCCTCCAGATCAGATCGGATCGGACCGCCGACTGAGGAATCCAGGGAAAAGGTCGCATAGAGACGTGGGTTCCCAGTGGTCGAACCACGAAAGAGCCCCTTTCCAAGGCGCCGTACGTTTCATGCGAAGGTTCAGAACGTTTCTCTGACCTACTGAATTGATTCCAACCAAAAACTGTGGGAAGCACCAGGCTCCCCGCGCAAACGTCAACATCATGCCTAGATCTTCCAAGATCGGCTGAGCTGTCGATGGGTCGAATTGATTGCCATCCGTGCGTTCAATCATCCCTGCGTGGGTGATGCCATAGCCACCGGTCCGCCTGAGCCGCGATGCAAGGCCATCCTGGCCATCGAGCCCTCGAACGGAATCGATTGAGATCTTCCAATCCCCTGAACTGAGTTCGAGCCGCGCCATTCGAACCTGCTTTTGCCCTTGCGATTCGTCACATACAGCCGTTCCCACGTAGTCGATGAAATTGACCAAGTGAAACATCAACCGCGATTGATGGCCCGACGCCGACGAGGCGAAATCTTTCAGATGCCCTTCGACCCAATATCCCCGGGCATCAACACCACTGCCCGCCAGGCTCACATCTTCACGAATTCCTGCGTCAGGAACCACGAGCACGGTCGGCCTCCCACGCGCTGATACCCATGCGGCACCCTCCAGGCGCAGTCTGAATGCCAGCCGAGGTACCGGTAACCAAGCGATGCGCACGTTGATCTGTCCGTTGTGCGAGTCGGGCCCGATCAGCAGCTCGCCAGGACCGTCGTACAAATTGACGTCCTCACTGGGGATGGCGGTTTGAAAAACGGGAGTGGTCGCCCGTGTATAGTTCGCAGAGTCCGTCATCGCTTTGCCTTCGTCGTGGGTGACAGTATCAGGCGTATCGAAAACCAGGGTCTGTATCCCGCCCGGAAACTTTCGGGCCGCTGGCGGCGATAACCATGCATGAAGCGTGTGATCGTTGGCCTGGTGGTGGGCGTGTTGCTCGCCGTTCGCGCCGTCCCGAGTCGGGCGAGCCTTTGGGATGGGGACGCGGCGGTCATTTCTCAGTTGATCGCGCTGCTCGAACAGGCGCGGCAAACGCGCGACGCGATCCAGCGGGAATACGACTTGGTCAAAAGCCACGTCGAGTACGCCCGAACCGTCCTCGGTAAACTCCGCAATTCCGATTTCATGGAAGGGCTGCGCATTCTTCAAGAGGGCGAGTAGCGCCTGAACCACCTGCGACAAACCGATACACGCATCGGATGGCGCATCGACGAGGTGGATCGGAGTTTCGAGGCGCTGTTCGGTCGGAGGTTGTCGACGTTGTCGAAAGCCGAACTCGCGCGGCTCAAGAAAGACATGCGAGATGAGCGCAAAAAGAGCGCCAAAAACGCGGCCGTCAATCAGTCGTCGGCGGTCGACACGGCGGAGAAGAACTCGCGTCGTCTGCGCACGATCATGGAAACCGTGCAAACCACCCAAGGTGTGGTGGGCCAACAACAAGCCTCAAATCAATTGCTGTCGCAGCTTTCCGATCAAATGAGTGCGCTGTTGGTGATGCTTGCCACCACCAACAGGTTGTTGGCGACGGAGCAGGCTGGGGCGGCCGAGCGCGAAAATGTGCAGGAAGAAAAGAACAAACGCCGTCTACAACGCTCGCCCGCCGCCAGCGACAAGAGCAAAGGGGTCAAGCTGCCATGAGCGGTACGCCATCCAACGATCGTTTCGTCGCACAACCGAATGGCTCCAGTCGTTCCGATCTCGATGTCCGACTTGTGCTCGAAGGGCAGATCGCAACCTTCGAGGTCGCGGGCGGCTTCGCTCGCAAACCGATTCCGGCCGACGGTGTGATCGTCGAAACGACGACAACTACAATATTCATCCCGCTTGCCGCCCTTGTTGATGTGATGGGGCAGGGCGTTGAAAGAACGGAGCCTGCTGATGTCGCCCCGTGAGTTTCAAGATGGGCAATGGGTGCAGCTCATCGGCTCAATTCGGCAGGGTGATGCCGGGACCGTTCGCGGCAAGGCATGGGGCGAGGAACTGTATGACGTGATGGTGCTCGACGGTGAGCTGGTTCGGATTCCGGGATCCGACCTGGCGGCGATTGAAATGCAGGAACCGGTTGGCGGCGTTGACGCTGGACCGCTCATCGCGTCAAGCTTAGCTACTTCATGAGGGGATTTCTGTGTTTTTATGCTATAGCTGTAATGTGCGAGCTACTCCTTCTACTTCAAGTCACCGGGTGACTCGGGCGGTTTCGGCGGGACGAAAAGGGGGACTTCAGCGGGCGCGAAGTTTGTCTCCTTCAAGGCGCAATGAGATTGCTCGCGATGCTGGCCGTGCCCGATGGGGAGCTCTGCCGAACCGTTTCTGCCCGTTCTTCTGGAACTTTGATGCCGTGGCCTTGCCGGATTGGAAGGACTGCGTGCTGGTGAATCTTCTAGGCGTCGTGGATGACGACATACGGGAATGGTTGCTGTCACACTTTTCGATCCACGAGATCCGTCGATGGCTGTCGCGTCGAAAGGGTAGTGGGTTCAGCACTGCACAATTGTCGCGTTGGGTGAGCGCTCGAACGATTGATTTCTGGCGATCGGTGTCGCCCGTAGTGCGACCCGTCTCCACACTGCCGGTCGAGGTGAGACAATTGCTCCATAGAACCGATCTGGAGTCTTTCGATTGGAATCAACGACCCGATCGCTATCCGGTGGTGGCGATGATCCTCGCCCGCTGGTCTGCTCCCTCGCTTCGATGGCTGGCCGGTGAGATTTCGTCGTCTGAGATCCGCGATCTTCTGGTCTGGGGTGCGGGGAGTGGACTTGCCGAACCGGAACGCGCGCGGGTGAGGCGTGAATTCGGACTGTCGGTGACTGAAATTCCGGCGCGGCCGTACCTCGGGTTGAGGTTCTGATGCCGAAGATTTACGAGCATACCTTCGATGCGGAAAAACGAGCCGTTGCAGAGCGGCAGCTTCCGATGGTCCGAGCAGACGAGTTCTACATGGCGGGTGGATCCGCCTTGGCACTCAGGCTTGGTCATCGGACGTCCCACGATATTGATCGGTTCTCTCCAAAGGCCTTCGATGCGAAACGATTGGTCGAAACACTGTCCGAGTTGAAGGGAAAGCCTACGCGGGTGGAAATCAATGGGCCTCATACGGTTCGAGCGTATTACGGCAACCTCGAAACCAGCTTTATTCGTTACACACAGATCCCAGCGGAAACCGAGATGGTGAGTTGTACCTCGTCACTGTCGCTTCCCGTCGGTAAGATGAAGCTGCTGTCAGGGATGAAAGCTGGAGCCGTTTTTCACCGAGGCCAAAAAAAGGACTTTGTCGATGTTTACAGCATCAGCAGGCAACCGGGATGGTCTGTCGCACGATTCATCGAAAACGCCGCTGAAAAACTTCCCATTCCTCCGTCAGAAATGGCCAGAGCGCTACTCTACTTCCGAGACGCGGAACAAACTGCGATGCCCGAAAATTGCTCGGTGACGTGGAACGCGGTCAAGACACACGTCGAGCGCGGGGTTCGGGATTGGGAACGGTCGCTGGGGAAAAATCTGGAGCGGTGATTTTCCCCATGTGGGTAATCGCGATCAAGTCTACTGTCGCGGCCCCGGCACATCCGATTCGAGAAGATTCGGACCATCCACGGTGTCTCGGACAGCCGCGCCGAACCCCTTGCCCGTCGCAAAATGCTCTGGGGGCGATAATCCCGTGTCAGACCCCGGCGCTACCGTCTGTCTCGCTCCCAATGACCTCGGACACTGTCGGCACCATCATCGGCCTCACGCTCGTCGTGGGTGCGGTGGCGGTCGCGTCGTTCATGGTCTTGTGCTTGGTTTGCGCAGGGACGCTGGCGTTGGTGATTCCGATTCGTGTTGCGCGGTGGGCTTTTCGGTTGGTTCGGACGGAGTTGGATGCAGCGACTGCCGATCCCGTCGGGAACACCGATTTCCGCCGCACAGAGGGTGCGGCGGAAGAAGAAGATTAGCGAGACCAGAAAACGTGACACTTGCCATCGAGATCAACCGTGAAGATGTCGCCCGACAATTCAGCGTCTCGGCCGAACGATTCGTATTCCTCCCGAAGTCTTTCCGCTCACTCGACCGCGAGACCCGCCTTCTCTTTTGGCGGCAAAACCCAACCTTCGATACCGTCATCGGCTCAATCCGGCAGGGCGATATTGGCACCGTTCGCGGCAAGGTTTGGGGCGAAGAACAATACGATGTGGCGTTGACGGATGGTACGCAGGTTCGGGTACCCGGAGCCGACCTTGCTGCGATCGAAAAGCGGGAATCGCTACACGAACCGGATGCCGAATGCTGCGACGCTCCTAGCTTAGGGTCTGTATGATCGTTTTTCACACGGGTGGAGACGCGAATTCGGACTGTCGGTGGCTGAAATTCCGGCGCGGCCGTACCTCGGGTTGGGGTTCTGAGATGCGGGGGAGGCGATGAACACCTGGCTTGCTCGAACTCTGTAAGGTTTACCCGAGCGCGTGCACTAACTGTTGAGTTGCCGCCGGTCACCGATCCAGGCGGTCTAGCTAGATAGAGGCGATGCGTTTTGCACTTTCACCCTTGGAGCTACGGTTTCACGCAACGCCAAGAAAACGTTGCCAAACGTATCTCGCACCAATCTTCAGAAATGACGCGGTCCGACTCGATCGTCAGGCCTCCGTACGATTCTTTTTCACAAACGAAATCTGCCCTCTCTACCTCTATAGATGCTCGCTCGTTCCGATCCCGCCCCCCGCATTGAGAGAAACAAATAACGCATAACATCACACGACGAATCTCCGCATTGCTGTTTGCTACCGCGCTGGCATCTTGTGGGCCGCCCGCCGATCCGGTTGAGCGAACGACGTTTGCGCTGCTAACCGACCCGTCTTTGGTGAAGCCAGTGCTGGAGTGCGTCACACAACAAGACGCGACCCACTACACGGCGTTTTTCGGCTACAGCAACACGGTGGCCGAAACGGTCAGCGTTCCCGTTGGTGCCAACAACAAGTTCACGCCGAGTCCGCAAGACCGCGGCCAACCGATCTTGTTCCAACCGGGCCGCCGAGTGTCGGTTTTCTCGGTGCCATTCAATGGCAGTAATTTGGTTTGGAAGTTGGGGCCAAGAACGTCGACCGCATCGAGCGGGAGCAAGCGGTGTGTGACGAATCTAGCCCCGGTGGTCACGGGGTCGGCGTCGCCAGAACCGGCGTCGGTCGGTCAAACCGTGGATCTTACTGCAATTGCGACCGACGATGGCGTTCCGTCGGCGGTTCTGTCGTACCAGTGGTCGTTGGTCATCGGACCCTCTACGCCCTCGATCGGTAACGCAACCCAATCGGTGGCAAATGTCGTTTTTACGGTTCCAGGAAGCTACGTGGTTCGTGTCACTGTAAGCGATTCTCTGCTGAGCGCCTTTGCTGATGTCCCTGTGGAAATCACGGGCTTCGTCTGCGGGCCACCGTCGGACTGGGATGACGGGAATCCGTGTACGGTGGATGCGTGTAGCGCGGCGATTGGTGTTACGCATGCAGTTTCTTCCGATGGGACGGAATGTTCCGACGGCAATCTTTGCAATGGAACGGAACTGTGTTCAGCGGGAGCATGCACGGCCGGGACAGCGTTGGTGGTCGATGACGGCAATGTTTGTACGGTGGACACTTGCAGCCCGCTGACCGGTGTTGTGCATGCCGCGGTTGATGAAGGTACCGTATGTGACGATGGCGATCTTTGCGATGGCGTTGCGACTTGCAACGGCGCGGGCGAGTGCGCCGCAGGGGTGCCTCCAATCGTCGACGATGGAAACAGTTGCACATTCGATCTCTGTGACCCCGTCCTTGGTGTTGAGCACATTCCAGTCCCCAGCTGTTCGGCCATGCCCGACCTTGAGATACGAATGGTGTTGCGGACCGGCGATGTCGCGGTGGATCCAAGTAACTTGAATATGACCGGGACGGTCAAGGTATCGATTTTCAACAACGGCTCCGCACCGGTGACCCAACCGTTCGCTGTGCTGGTATTCGAGGATCGGTTGAGCGATCGACGCTACGATCCCATCAACGATGTGTTGTTTGGCCAGGTCACCGTTCCTGCTTTGCAACAACAAGCGAACACTACGGTTGACGTCCCCGTTTTCGGCCCCGTTCTGTTTCCTGGAAATTTACTCTCTGCGTATGCTGACTCAGAGGGTTCGATCGTCGAGGAGAATGAGGGCAACAACTATTTCGACTCCACGCCAAAGTGTGAATATCAGCCGCCGAGATCATCCACGTTTTCGCCAAAACTGAAGTGGAGTTGGGATGGTGAAAACAGTGTTGATCCCGAATACAACCAGGTGATCGCATCACCGGTTGCCGCCGATCTGACGGGCGACGGTATCCCTGAGGTGATTTTCGCCTCGTATCACGGTGCCGGCTACACGCAGCCAGGAAGACTGAGGGCAATCGATGGCGCTACCGGGGTTGATGCGATCGAGTTCGCAGCGCCCGTTTTTGGATCATCGGCAGTCGCCGTTGGTGACATTGATGGAGATGGAGCGCCAGAGGTTGTCGCGACCGATCATCCCGCGGATCGACTGATCGCATTCGATGCCGATGGCAGCGTCAAATGGGTATCACCAATCATTCCGATGCAACGAAGTTACTACGGGACCATCGATCTCGGCACGCCCTCGCTGGCGGATCTCGATTCGGATGGCGATGTCGAGGTGATCGTCGGCTCGTCTGTGCTTTCGGGCGCAGACGGTTCACTGCAATGGGTCGGCCAATACGGTATCGGATCGAAAAATTCTGGTGCGATATCGATCGTCGCCGACCTTGACATGGATGGTGTTCCAGAGGTGGTCACCGGCCAAACGGCATACAGGTCCAATGGAACGGTTTACTGGAATCAGGGGGCGGGACGCGATGGGTATCCGGCTGTGGCGAATTTCGACGATGAACCGTTCCCCGAGGTGGTTGTGGCGGGTGAGGGATTCGTGGCAATGTATGAACACGATGGCAGCCTTCGTTGGCAGACGGCGTTGCCAGGCAGTGGACGTGGCGGCGCGCCGACGATCGGCGACACGGATCGCGACGGCCATCCAAATGTCGGAGTGGCGGGTGCGAGTGCGTACACCGTGTTCGAACGCGACGGCACCGTATTGTGGTCGCAATCTACGCAAGACTATTCGTCTCAGATAACGGGTTCGACGATGTTCGACTTTCTGGGCGATAATAGCGTCGAAATCGTTTATTCCGACGAGGAGCGACTGAGGGTCTTGAGTGGCCGGGATGGAACTTCCCTGTTTACCACCCTGAATTCCAGCGGAACGTTGATCGAGCAGCCGATTGTATTGGATGTTGATGCGGATCGCAGGGCAGACATCGTGGTGGTGTCAAACACTTTTTACGGAGGAATCAACCATGGCGTTCGTGCATTTACGGATTCAGGCGACAACTGGGTAGCCGCGAGAAAGATTTGGAATCAAAATTCGTATCACGTTACGAACGTGAACAGCGACGGCACGATTCCAACGGTCGAAACGAACAGCTGGCAGCTCCACAACAATTACCGGGTAAATGAACAAGACGAAGGATGCTTGTGGACCCAGAACAATCTTGTTGCATCGGTTCTTCGATACAACTCCGGTACGGCGACGGTTCGAGTGGGCAACGCGGGGGCGTACGCAATTCGATCGGGGGTTGCGGTTACGTTTTACGACGGAAGGCCAAGTCCCGGCTCAATTGGACTGGGACTCGTTCGAACGGCCAATCTGATTCGACCGGGCGAATTTGAAGACGTCTCGGTGGTTGTCGGGCAGGCGCCGGGATCGCTTTGGGCGACGGTTGACGATACGGGCGGCCTTGTAGACGAGATAAAGGAAACCAACGAGAGTGACAACCTTGTCGGTATGACCACGGGCAACCGGCCTCCCATCGTATTCGCTGGACTCGATTTCACGTGGAGTTCAATTTCCCCCGCATACCTTCAGGGATACTTCAGCGATGATGGCGCTCCCGCCGGTGGGTTGGTTGAAACCAATTGGAGCACAGTTCTCGGACCGGTAGATGCTGTGTTCTCTGCACCGGGATCACTCAGCTCTCAGGTTGTGTTCAACGCCCCAGGCACATACGTCTTGCAACTTCGCGGCACCGACGGGGAACTGGCAGCAACGAACCTGATCACAGTCACGGTCCCAACGATCGCTAACCGAGCACCGCTGGTTGATGCAGGTCCGGATGTGACCGTCTCGGAACCAATAGGATCGGTTCCGCTCGCGGGGTTCGTTTCGGATGACGGGTTGCCCCGAGGCAGCGTGCCGACCGTGCAATGGCGATTCGTCTCTGGTCCGGCGCCAATTGAACCTCTATCGTGGTTCGATCCGGAGTATTCATTCGTGTCGGCTCCGCCGGCCGGGATCTACGTGTTCGAGATTTTTGCGACGGATGGTGAATTGTCAGCGACCGATAGGATGACGCTGCAGGTCCTTCCGTCGAATACGCCGCCGTCGGTTGCGGTCGCCGGGCCGCTGTCGAGCCAAGTTGGAACTCAAACCCCGCTTGTGGGCATCGCTACGGATGACGGTTTGCGATCGCCTCTGCAACTGCAATGGTCCGTCGTAAGTGGACCCGGATTCGTTCTCATCGCAGATCCCACCGCCGCCATCACTGGGTCCGTGTTCTCGCGATCCGGTATTTACGTCCTCAGGCTCGAAGCCTTCGATGGTGAGCGATCTGGGTCGGCGGATGTGACCGTGTTTGTGGATCAGAGTTCTTCATCCTCAAACATCTCCCCAATGGCTTCTGCCGGAGCAGACACGGAGATTGGCGTGGGCCTTCCCCTTGCCCTGGTTGGAAGTTACAGCGACGACGGCTTACCTTTTGGTGGTACGGTTTTTCACCATTGGAGCGTCGTTTCCGGTGCCGGTCCGGTGGTATTCGCGAACGCCGATGGTCTCGAAACCGATGTTGTTTTCCAGTCCGCAGGGGCATACGTGCTTTCGCTGGCAACTTTCGACGGTGAACGTTGGGGTTCCGATACGATTGTTGTCAACGTGCAGCAGGGCCAGAGCAACGTCGCGCCCACCGGTTATGCAGGTCCCGACCAAGTGGTTGCGTTGCCGACGCGCAGCGTTTCCCTGGTGGGTAGTGTGACGGATGACGGCCGCCCGACGGGGGCGGTGGTGCGGGCGCAGTGGGTGCAACTTTCTGGCCCGGGTCCAGTTGTCTTCGCCAATGCGTTGTCACCGGTTACATCGGCGTTGTTTGACGCTCCTGGAACTTACGTGTTGCGCTTGACCGCGCACGACACGGAATTGAGTGCGTTCGATGATGTGGTGCTGGTGGTTCAACCGGGTGTCTCGAATGCCGCCGCACCGTTGGCGACCATCACGAGTCCGGAAGACCTAAGCGATGTAACCAAGCCAACCGCGATCAGGGGTACGGTCACTTCCGCTGATCTCTTGTCATGGCGCCTGGAAACGCGGGTGGCGGAACCGGGGGCCGCGTGGGAGTTGGCGGGCAGCGGAATCACCGAACTCGCGAATGCGCCGATTGGATCCTTCGATCCAACGCTGCGAACAAACGGCATCTACGAACTTCGGTTGACCGCGATAGATGTCTCGGGTCGCGAGGCGAGTGATTCGATCCACGTGGTCGTCAAAGACGACATGAAACTGGGTCACGTTGCGTTGACGTTTGAAGATTTGAACGTTCCTGTGGCGGGCTTTCCGATTCAGTTGTTGCGCAGCTACGACAGCCGCGACACGCGCAAAGGCGATTTCGGCGCGGGTTGGACTTTGGATGTGAACCGCGTTCACGTTCATGAAAGCGGCGTGGTTGGTTCTGCCTTTACGGCGCGCTCGTACGGCGCGTTTTTTCCGACCTGGTGCATTGTCGAGGCCCGGCGGGTGATCGTGTCGGTGGTGACGCCGGATGGCAAGGTCCATCGATTCAAGGCGGTTGCCCAGGATGCATGTGAAACGTTTAGCCCGCCTGATTTCGTGGCCATCGAGTTCGAGGCGCTGCCGGGCACATCCGCGAAGCTGGAGATGTCGGGGACGGGAGAGTCATTGTTTATTCAGGGCGAGGTGCTGGATGGCAACGGTGCCGTTTTGGATCCGAGGGAATACACGCTGACGATGCCGGACGGTCGCGAGCTTTCCTTCGATCAGTATGAAGGTTTCCGCGAGATCCGAGACACCAACGGGAACACGTTGACGTTCCTGAACAACGGCATCGTTCATTCATCCGGCAAGTCGATCGCGTTCACGCGCGACGGGCAAGGGCGCATCACGGCGGTGACCGATCCGCAGGGGCGGCGCTTGGACTACAGCTATGACCTGGACGGTAACCTGTCCACAGTGTCGGATCGCGAAGGCAATGTCACACGGATTACGTATGCGCAAAGCCGCATTCACCACTTGCGCGACATCTTCGATGCGCGTGGCATCCGGGTGTTGCGCAACGACTACGATGCAGACGGGCGCTTGGTGTCGACATCAGATTCGCTGGGTCGTTCCACTGGCTACACGTTTGACCAGCAGAATCAGCGCGAGACGGTTACAGATCGTCTGGGAAACACGCAGGTATTCGAGTACAACGATCAGGGGTTTGTCACGCGCGAGGTGGATGCTGAAGGTGGGGAAACGGCGCGTTCGTTCGACGATCGGGGCAACCGCTTGTCGGAAACGGATGCAATTGGGCGCACGCGAAACTGGACCTACGATGTGAACAACAACGTTTTGTCGGAAACCGATCCGACGGGCGCTGGCACGGCGCATACCTACGGACCGTTGGCCCGGTTGCTAACGACGACGGACGCTTTGGGGGTGCGGCACTCGACCTTCTACAGCCTGAACGGCAATCCGACGCTGATCCAGGGTCCCGATGTCCAAGACGTGACGCGGATGTATTACGATCCGAATGGGAATCTCATCTCGCGACAGGATGCGCTGGGATTCTCGTCGTCGTATTCGTACGACTTGTCGGGCAACCTGGTAAGCGAATCGGATGCGCTGGGCAATGTTATGGCAAAAACCTATGACACGAACGGGAGAATGCTGACGGAGTCTCGGAGCCGTTCGACCGCCTCAGGCGTCGAGACGATGGTTACCCGGCACGAATACGATCGCAATGGGCGCGAGTTGCGCACGGTGGATGCGGATGGCAGCAGCACATCGCGGGTCTACGATGCGATCGGAAACGTCATCAGCGAGACCGATAAGTCGGGGCGGGTGACGGCGACGATTTACAACGATCTAGGCCAGCTTGAGCGACGGACCTATCCCGACGGCACCTACGACGCGTTCACCTACGATGTTGAGGGGCGGCGCTTGTCCAGTCGAGACCGAGCAGGGCGCGTGACGACCTACGAATACGATCGCACGGGGCGACCGACACGGACGGTGCTTCCAGACGGAAGCGCGACCGAGAAAACGTATGACACAGCGGGGCAGGTGTTGACGACGACTTCGCCCGGTACCGGAACGACGACGTTCACTTACGATGTTGCGGGGCGGCAGTTGACACAGACGGATGCGACGGGAGGCACGCGCACGTCCACCTACGACGTGGTGGGCCGGCAGGTTGGGATGCTGGACGCGCGGGGGAATCTGACGACCTTTGTTTATGATCCGTACGGGCGGCAGACAAGTGTGGTGGACGCCGATGGGACGGCACGGGAAACGCAATACGATGTTTTGGGACGTTCCGTGGCCGAGATGGATGAGGAGGGAAGGCGGACAGAGTTTGCGTACGATGCGCTAGGCAGATTGCGGTACGTGACTGACGCGGCGTCGCAGGTGACATCATATGAGTATGACGAGGTCGGCAACCGCGTGCAGCGAGCGGATGCCGCGGGCTATGTGACCCTGTACGTGTACGATGCGCTTGGCCGCGAGACCCGAAGGACGATGGCGGACGACGCATTTGAAACACGCAGTTACGACGTGGCCGGCAACGCCGTTTCGCGAACGGACTTCATGGGGCGGACGACGACATTTGCGTACGACGTGAACGACCGGCTGGTGTCGAAGGCGTATCCGTCGGGTGCACCGGTGACGTTTACGTACGATGCGACGGGCCGGCGGCTGACCGCGACGGATTCCCGCGGTGTGACGGGATATTCGTACGACAACCGCAACAGACTGCTGAGCAAGGCAGGGCCAAATGGCTACCGGATGGAGTACGGTTGGGATGCGGGTGGTCGGATGGAAACGATGACGGCGCGGGTGGGCGCCGTAGCCCGAACCACGGGATACGGGTATGATGCCGCAGGAAGAATGGTGACGGTGACCGACCCTGATGGTAGGGTATTCACGATGCAGCACGACGCAGGCGGATTGCCGACGAAGTTGCAGCGACCGAACGGCGTGGATACAGAGTGGACGCACGACGCACGGAACAGGCTGTTGCAGGTGCGGACGTACGGGAGGGTCTCGAACGCGACGATTGCAAGCTACGCGTACGCGCTATCGCCGAGTGGTCAACGCACGGCGATTCTGGAAGCCGACGGGACGTTGCGGTCGTACGGGTACGATGCCGTGAACAGATTGATATCCGAGAGCGTGAGCAGCGGAACAGGGCCAACGTACGAAAAGACCTTCGGCTACGACGCGGTCTCGAATCGCACCTCGCAGGTCACGACGGGGTACGCGGCGGGGAGTGTGGCGTATACGTATGACCAGCGGCAGCGGCTGCTGACCGAGAACGCCACCAGCTACGCCTGGGACGACAACGGCAACCAGGTGTCGGCGGCGGGCAATGATACGTATGCGTGGGACTTTGAAGACCGGCTTACGCGGGTGACGAAGGCGGATGGGACGGTGGTGGACAATGTGTATGACGCGGATGGCGTACTGGTGCGGATGGTGGTGACGCCGGTGGGCGGGGCTGCGGTGACGACGGATTACGTGGTGGACACGGCGGGTGGGTTGAGCCACGTCGTTGCGGAAGTGCGCGGTGGCGCGGTCGAGGCGTTGTATGTGCGCGCGGGCGGCATGCTGCTGTCGGAGATTCGTGGGACCACTGTGCGCTACCCCGAGGCCGAGGGCATCGGCTCAGTGCGGTCGCTGCTGGACGGAGCGGGAGTGCAGACGGACACGTGGCGTTACACGGCGTTCGGGGAGGAGACGGCGCGAAGTGGTACGAATGCGAACCCGTACCAGTTTGCAGGGGAGCGAAACGTGGGTGCCGTGGGGCTGTACCAGAACCGGGCGCGGTGGTTGGGTACGAGCGTGGGGGCGTTTGTAAGCGTGGATCCTCTGTTGAGGGAGACGGCGAGCCCCTACGGGTATGCTCACGCTGAGCCGATTGGCAATTCCGATTCCACGGGTCTCTTTGGGGAAAATATCCCGGCGATCGCACCCTCAATTCGCGGTTTCAAAGAACGCACGCAAGTAGGATCCAGTTCGGGCGGTACCGGAGGCATCTTTGAGTTGTGGTGCAGAAATGCGGACGCACAGTACATCGCCAACAACGTTCCAATCCTAGGCCTTCTGGCGCAGATGTACGACGCCCGACACTGCGGTGTCCGCATTCGATATCTCGTTAAGGAGGGCGATGCTCCCAGCTATACGCCGTTCCAAAGCGAGGACATCTTGATTCAGCTGTCGGATTTTGAAGACAGACCGGGGTTCGACCAATGGCCGTTCGGGCCTGCCAGGGGGAAAATTAAGAGAAATCCGTGGACCGGACCTGATTCAAATACGGGCTTTTCTTCGAACATGTGGGTCACGGAAGCAGCAGATTGGATTGCTGGTTTTGGACCCGGCGAACGACAGTTGAGGGCGCTACAGACGGCCAGGGTGCTGGAAAACAACCTCCCCGTCTACGCGCTATTTACCGGCCCGAACAGTAATACGTTTGCTCGGATTGTCATCAGCAGCGGGGCGCGAGCACCTCGGCCCACGAACACACCTGGGTGGGATGCCGTGTGGCCGCCCTAAATGAACGGACTGTTGCAATGAGTCTGAATCTGCAGCGAGGCTTTTTGGTACTAGGCACTGCTTGTCTTGCCTTCATCGCGTGCGCTGAACACAAAGGAACGGTGAGAAAACGGACCCTGATGGACACCGGAAAGGTGGTGAACCCCGCCGTCGTGGTGACGGGTCAGGTCATCGACGGGCAAACACGCCGTCCGCTGGAAGGTGCGCTCGTCCTCCTGCTCAAGAGGGGGACCGGGGAGGTGTCCGTGGACGAGCGGACCGATTCCACTGGTCACTTCGTCACGCCTGGAGATTTGATGCTCCGGACTGATCGGCCGACAACCATCTCTTTTCGTCGGTTTGGGCAGCGAACGGTGCAAGATGGTTCGTCCAAAAGTCATGCCGAAAATTTTCTGACACATGTTCCTGAAGAAATGGTTCTCCCAGCGGCGGGGGACACGTTCGACGTGGGAACGATCCTTCTAATGCCGGGCGACATGACAGATCGACTGGATGTTTCGGTCCCTCGTGGCGATGACCTCGATCAAACCGGGCGACCCTGGCGACCCTTTGCAGCCTTCGGGAACCCCGGTTTGGACTTTTCATGGACACGACCCAACGTCACGGTTCGCGTGGTCGTGCCGGATTCCCCAGCAGAAAAGGCAGGCATCAAAGTGGGTGACGTGGTTGTCTCCGTCGATGGCCGCGCGGTCGATGGGTTTGGTCCGGGAGCAGTTCGCTATCTTGTCGGCGGTCCGGTTAATTTAAATGTGAAAATCGTCGTGAGGACTTCGGATGGGACGACCAAGACGTATGATTTACAGCGTTTTGCGGGTTGAGCGGTAGACCCCGGGCGCGGTACGACGGCGCTGACCACACCAACGAAATCTGATCTGTGAGCCTGCAACAATGAACGCCACGATGCGGAACGGGGATGGGACGTGATGGGGCGGAGCGTGGATCGTCTCAACCCGAAGGAGCTTGGATATTGCCGGTCAGACTCTTGATCCAGCCGGCTAGCGGAGAGCCGATTCGGAAGATCACAAAGGTGATCCCCTACCCAACCGGCGGTTTTGCTGTGGTTGCCCCCTATCATCCTGCCCAGCGAGGCTGGCTCGCGCGGGTGCCGGCTGACTACACGAAGCATGAGTACAAGTTTCACCGAAGCCAGGCAGCTGAGTACGACGCTAACGATCGTGTGAAGCTCTCGGATCATGCAGACGGTTTCGTGCAGTTCTCGGGTGAACGGCCGGGCCGAATCGAGTCCGGACGTGATCCAGAGACGGGGGAGGCGAAGGGGTTGGGGCTGATTTCAAATCCGATTTCTGAACCGATCCGCACAGGTCCCACCTTTTCCGTCCAATCTTGGGGGATCCACGAATTTCAGGAGGCAGCAAAACCTGGCTCTGAGGACATCGTTTTTGACGAAGAGGATTTCTATTTTCGACGTTGTACGCCAGACGACGCCAACAGCTTCCTTCTGGAATGTTTCGTGTTGCCAAACAGGTTGTGGGCTGGGGTGCGACGGCGAGGCCACCGGCACACCTTGTTCATGTCACACCATCATTTCGAAGGGACGGGGCTGGTGCTTGAGTGGTGTGTTGTTCCGCTGCCGGGCCAACCGGCCTTCCTGGCATTTTGTGTAAGCAGAATGCGGGTGGGTTTCACTTCGCCGTCGGGTTTCATTTTGAACGGTCCCGGGTATCGATTGCCGGATGGCACAGGTGAAGTCTTGATCGCCATGTATCCGCCGCCCCCAATGATCAATCCGCCCTCCGCGACGCTCGATCGTAAGGCTTGAACGCTTCGCCAAGATCCCTGTCCCAGGTTGATTTTCCGAGATACCGTGAGCGTCACGATGCCGAGAGGTCTCAGCGAGAACAGACGATGATATCAGCGGCCAACACAGATCGCGCACTCCCCGGGCTGTTTGCACTCCTGCAGTCCACCGGGGTGCCCGAGCGACGCGCGGCCAATCATGCAGCGGCAGCTCTATTGAAATTCCATCTCAGACGCGCCTTCGTCGGCTACCAGCCTGAAGCTGCCGCGTATGAAGATGTGGCGCACAAGTGGGGCGCATTGCACATGACGACAGTGCTTACCTACTACCAACACGATATCGGAGTGGCAGTTCACGACTTCCTTGCAGCGGCCCGCTCTGCCCAATATTCCGTGCTTAGGCTGATGGCACAATTTCCGAAACCGCAATCACTGCCGAGCAGCCTTGCCGATTTTTCGAAGAAGCCGGATGCATATGAGCTTGACGGGCGGCTTCTGGCCACGGTGCAGCGCTACTGGGAGCAACATGGCCGTCTCCTTAAGGACTACCGAGACTATGGTGAGCACTACCAGATCCTAACTAGTGACTGTGTCGCCTGCCGGTTGGAGGAGGCTCCGGTGATTCGTTGTTTGCTTCCCGATAACCCCGCCGAGAAGGCGCAGGCCAAGACGACTTTCGACCGGGAGATTCAAGTCGGCGCGTATGTGTTTTCGGAGGCGATCGCGCTCCTGTTTTTCGTGCGTGAAGTTGTCAAGTGCCTTGTGTTCCTCACGGCCGCAACGCCGGAGGAGGCAATGAATTGGATGAGCACGGTGGGCTTCGTGGTAGCACCCAGAGAATCAATCGTGATCTCCGATCCGAGTGGGCAAAAACGATCGAAGACTGGACTTGCCATGCCCATGCCGGATTTGGAGAACGAACTCTTTCACGGCGGGTTCTACGTAGATACCGCAGAGCCCGCCGGGTAAACGACGCGACGGCCCGATGACGCGCCCGTAATGGTTGACCCAAGAGAACTCGTGATGCGAAAGTTGGGCGACCTCTTCGATCCAATTGTGCCCGCCGACGCCACCGTATTTTCGGAGGGCCAATCGATGCCGGGCATCCAACCAAACGCGGACCACGTCCAACTCAAGCTGCCCGGCGTCTGGAACATCGACGGCGTTGTTGGCGAGTGGCTCGCCGCTCACTTCGGTAGGCTGGTCGTCGCATCGAGGGTGACCGACGGAGTCGTCCGTCTCGTTTCGGGTGTAACTGGTGTGCTACGACCAGCGGGCGATTGTTCTTCGCGACGGCTCGACGGACGTTCTGGTGCTGCTCAGCCCCGGGTTTGAGCCTCAGGAGCTGCCATCCGGTTGCCCACACGAACGGGCTCTGCGGGTGGAGACTCCGGGTCCTGGACAACAACACAGCACCTTCTGACTTTGCTATGTGTTACGGGCCGAATTGACATCACATAGCTTTTCCAAAATCCGGTCGCACAGTTTTCGAGAAAAGTCCGCACTGCCATCGTAAAAGTCGCTCCTTCTGGTCGTAAAAGCCCGTGTCCAATACGATCCCATCGGCCAAACCGTGATACGAAAAAGGCGCAGGCCACGCAGCCCGCGCCCGTGGCGGTCGTACGGAATCGTGATCCATACGACCGCGCTGGCCGGAAATCATTC
>Ga0335394_10001501_pt1 | contig 26334 bp, 23 predicted proteins | sample MAT03_FD_205741 | JGI IMG/M metagenome (GOLD analysis project Ga0335394, IMG submission 205741) | Freshwater microbial communities from Lake Fryxell liftoff mats and glacier meltwater in Antarctica - MAT-03 (spades assembly) (version 2) ...
AGTGGCCTTCGTGCGCTTTCCAGCTGAAGGACAGGCCGACAAGTTCAGCCGTACGTTCTTCGGTCCCCGTGGTTTCGGTATCGAAGCAGAAACGCGGTTGTTTCTTCAGCTGCGCCGCCAGCATGTACATGGACTCGCTCCCCTCCACCAGATAATAGATGTGGGGCACCGTGTCGATGTTCGCGAACTCCTTGTTCCCGGAGTACTCCGGGACCAAGTTCCCGTCAACATCAAAGGAACTCCCGAAAAGATCGACCTGCCCGGTCGCTACCCGTGCTCCCTTCTTCACTCCGCTCCACGTTTTCACGTCCGCCACGCCGTTGGTGTCGCCACTCAGGACGCGACCGGTGAGGTTCTTGAACTCGAGTTCACTGAACACCTCCAGCACCTTGTCCTTGTCGGGCGGATCCAAATGCAATGCAGTGTGGTCCAATTCCACCGGTGCGTCGATGAGAATGGTCGCCAGCATCTTGCTCATGCGACCCTGTTCGGCAAATGCGATCACGTTCTCCTTCTGCTTGCCCTTCAACTTGTCCACGTTCGCGAGCACGCCTTCGAGGCTGCCGAACTGCTGTACCAACTTCATCGCTGTCTTCTCGCCGATACCGGGAATTCCGGGGATGTTGTCCACTGCATCGCCCATCAATCCCAAGATATCCTTCACTTGGTCGGTGGTCTCCAAACCCCAGCGTGCGCAGATCTCCTTCGGGCCGAGTTTTTCCGGGGGATCACCGCCGCGTCCGGGCTTGTACATGATGATCTTGTCCGTGACCAATTGACCGAAATCCTTGTCGGGCGTCACCATGAACGTGGTGTAGCCTTCGATCTCCGCCTTCTTCGCCAGCGTTCCGATCACATCATCGGCCTCATAGCCATCGCTCTCCAGGATCGGTATGTTCATGGCCTCGATAATGCGGCGGATGTAGGACAAGTTGCTGCGGATATCATCCGGCATTTCCTCGCGGTTCGCCTTGTAGTCCAGCAATACTTCATGCCGCTCCGTGGGAGCTGCCGTATCAAATACCACGGCGATGTGTGTCGGCTTTTCGCGCTTGATCAGGTCCAACAGTGTAAGGGTGAAGCCGAAGGCAGCGCTGGTATTGAAGCCCTTGCTGTTCACACGCGGCGCACGAATGAAACTGAAGTACGCCCGGTATATCAAGGCGTAGGCATCGAGCAGGAACAAGCGCTTGTCCGTGGCGGGGTCCATTTGATCAGTGAAGGTGGGTGCTGTCGTGGTTTCGGTTGCCATTGATTCGTGTCCTTGGCTTGCGCGCATGCGTTCTGCGCGGAAGAATGTGTACGAGGTGCCAAGGTAATGGCAGGGTGCTTTTCGTTTGAAGTGCTTCCGCTCGGGCGGTTTAACGAACACCATTGTTGGAATGCGAACAAGACCCGGTGAACGATCGTCCATCGTCCTATTATCCATACCCGACCGACTAAGCCTTAATTTGCGGACCTTACCGTACACAACGAACGATCATGAAGTACTTGCTCCTCCCCGTATTGTTGATATTGAATGTCCTGGTCGTCCGGGCACAGATGACCTGCAGTTCTGCATTGGTCGTCCAGCCCGGCAGCTATGTCGTGGATGGCGTTGTAGGGACCGAGGTGCCGTTGGATTGCTTCAGTAACCCGGGCAGTACGTCGCATGGCATGTGGTACACCTATACCCCCACCTCCAACACGGGCCTGAAGGTGAGCACCGAACTGGAGGTGAACTCCGGGCGCGATACGCGATTCCACATCTACACCGGGGCTTGTGGTGCGCTTGTATGCGTGGGGGGTGATGATGATGGTGGGGTGATCGGGAACGGTTACCTCTCCCTCGACAGCATCAACGTAACAGCAGGGGTGACCTACACCATCGCGTTCGACGACCGTTGGAACGCATTGGGTTTCACCTTTGAAGTGACCGAGATCCCAGAGCTCATCATACCGTTCGGGTTCACGAACTTGCCCATTTCCACCGAAGGAAGAGTATTGGCCGCTGTGGACATGAACAATGATGGGATGGACGATATCGTGACCATTGACAGTACCCGCATCATCATCCACTACCAACAGACCACCGGTGGCTTCAATGTAGTGACCTACCTGACGACCGAGGCGGCCTATGACCCCAGTTGGAGCTTATGTGTTGGTGACCTCAGCGGGAACGGACACAACGATATCCTATACGGCGGAGGCCAAGGGGTCACCTTCATGATGGCGAACAGCACAGGTACAGGCTATACACAGGTCAGCGGGCCGCAGTATGTTTTCTCCCAACGGAGCAACATGATCGACATCAACAACGATGGCCTGCTCGATGCATTCGTATGCCACGATGTGCAGCCTAACGTGTTCTACCTGAACAATGGCGCGGGTGGCTTGACCTATACGCAAGGCGGATTGGGTGATACCCCGAATGGCGGCAACTACGGGTCCATCTGGATCGATTTCGACAATGACCACGACATGGACCTTTTCATCGCGAAGTGTCGAGGAGGACAGAATTTGGCGGCGATCGACCAACTGCATCGGAACAATGGCGATGGCACCTTCACGGAGATCGCCGAGCAAATGAACCTTGCAGGTGCCTTCCACCAAAGCTGGTCAGCGGCTTGGGGCGATTATGACCGCGATGGTGATCTGGACGTGATGATCGGCGCAAGCACGTTGATCGAAGGCGGGCATAAGTTGATGCGGAACGATGGTGACATCTTCACTGAAGTCACGATCGGATCCGGGCTGGAACTGTTCACCGGCACATCCACGGAATGGACCACACACGATTTCAATAACGATGGCCGCTTGGATATACTTGGTGGTGGAGCACTACACTTGGCCACGGGCGACCTTACTTTCGAAAACGCCGCTTCCGTGGGTAATCAAGCCATTGGCGACCTGAACAATGACGGGTTCCTGGACATCTTGGGAACATCTAACATCCGCATCAATGATGGCAATACCAACAATTGGGTGAAGATCAACACCATCGGCACGATCTCGAACAACAACGGGATCGGGGCCCGTGTGGAAGTGGTCAGTGCCTTGGGAACACAATTGCGCGACGTTAAGAGCGGTGATGGGTTCCGGTACATGAGCAGCTTGATCACCCATTTCGGTCTTGGACAAGATGATGTGATCGAACTCATTCGGATCCATTGGCCATCCGGAATTGTACAGGATGTGGTGGATGTGGCCGTTAACACCACTGTGGACGTGGTCGAAGGCGTTACCACCGGAACACCCTTGGCCGCCACGAATGAGACCTTGCGCGTTTTCCCGAATCCGGCCGTGAATGAACTTTTCCTGGAAATGCCGGCTTCCACGCAACGGTCGGTCACCATCCACGATGTTGCCGGCCACAGGGTAGCTTCACCCACGCTCATGAACAACCGGTTGGATATCTCCGGCTTGAAGAGCGGGGTGTATGTGATCGAACTGGAGCAGGATGGAACCTTGCACCACCAGAGGTTCACGAAGCTGTAGGAGGCAGGTCCACTGAATCTGACCGGGCACAATTATTCTGAGGTCTACGGCCCGTGTTGCTTTCGGCTGATCAGTGTTCCGTATTCGTATGTGGCACAAGAACCTCCACTCGACGGTTCTGCGCGCGGCCCTCAAGACTGCTGTTGGATGCGCGTGGTCTTTCGCTCCTGAAATGCTCAAGGACAAGACGTTCCTTTGGAATGCCGTTCCGTACCAAGTAACGCTCCACGACCCGCGCGCGCTCAAGGCTCAATTTATCGTTCTCCGCTTCCGTTCCCGTATCGTCCGTGTGGCCTTGGATCTTGATAACCGCATGGGGGTCTTGAAGAAGCGATATGCGAATGCGTTCGACCAACGCGGGGTCGATCGTATCGGCCAAGGTGCTTGCTATCTCGAATTGGATCGGAAGCACCGTGACCCGATGTTCTTCTTCGATCAGCTGCTTTGTGGTCAAAGTAGCTGCTTCGGGCAATAGGGATGCGCACTTCAAGGTACAGCCCTCCGTGGTGCCGGTCCGCATCAGTGAGATGTCATCCACGAAGTAGTAGGCAAAGGGTCCCCCATTGGCGTCCATCGTCCGTACCGTTGTGGAACTGTCCGTGCTGAAGTTGCCGACGATCAGGTCCGTTGCACAACCAATACCGTTCACTTCACCACAAAAGGTGATCCATTCCGCCGTGTTCTCCATCACCAACCCTGCAGGTGAGGACCACGCGATGGGGTAGGGTAGTGGTCCGCGATCCTGTCCCTTCTGGAAGTTGTCCACGAGTGCGATCCCGATCCGGTCAACAGCATACCCGTACGAGGGGTCGCGGAGCACCCGCATGCTGAACCGGTATGTTGCACATGGATCGGTACGTTCAGCCATAGGGATCCGAATGTACTCCCTGTTGTTCGCGTTCACGGCGGAGTACAGGTATATGCCGGCGAGACCTTCGGGAAAGTCCGGTGTGCCACCACTGGCATTGGACCAACCGACTGCACCTTGGGTTTCGTTCATTTCGAAACGGACATCCGGTATCATTTCCTTTCCGTTCATCGGAATAACGATGTTGCCGCACGCCATTTCCTGGGTCAATACCCCTACCTCGTCGTTTGTCGAAAGTGGTTCCAATGAAACTGCATCCACGTACACGTAAGCCGTTTGTGAAAGAATTCGGCGGAATGCACCTCGCTCTGGATCCGTGTCGTTGATCAAGGTGTATTTCCGCTTCGTGTTCCGCAGTATATCCGAGCCGGTATTGCTGGAGAGCGCCTTTCGACCGGAATATCCAAATGGCTGGAAATTCCCGATCACCACCGAGCGTTCTCCACCACTGGCGTGATAGATCCCTTCCACTTTCATCCAAGCCACGGTATCTGCCAAGAACCGGTCCAAGGGATTCTCCACGTCGAACTTGCCTACCAAGTTTGGTTCCTTACGTCGCTTTCCATCCACAAGGAAACGCGCACCGATGCGATCCGTGGAATACCCCGATCCTTCGGCGGCGCTGACCCAAAAAGAGAGCCGATACCGATGGCCATTTACCAACGGCTCCGTGAGTTGTAGCTCGATGAATTGCCTATCGGTACGATCCCCGGTCCGGGAGGTGAGCACCAGACCCGCGTATGCCGAACCATCCTTCGCGGTTTGCGCGCCGGCCCAGTTCACAGGAACGCCAGCGGCGGTGGCACAAGTATGGAAGTAGGCCGGTTCACCTGTGTATCCTTGAACATCGGCAACACCCTTGAAGGACCGTTTCCCGAAACCCTCCGGGCAGCCCCGGTGGTCCTCAAAACTTCCGTTCCGTAGGAGTTCTTGTGCAGTTACGTTGGACGGCAGGAGGATCCCGATCAAGCAGGCCGGAATTGTTCGAATGAACGATCTTACCAGCATTGGCATTGGAGTGAACGTCGATGGATAGCCATCATTGTAATTGCGTTGAAATGGACACCCACCGGCGCAAGGTCCAAAAAGAAAAGCGCCTCCGCGAATGAGCGGAGGCGCTTTTGGGAAACGTTCTGTCTGGATCAATGCACCACTTGGAAGACCTTCGCCCGGCCTAGGCCCGAACTCGTGCGGATCGCATAATGGTAAAGACCCGACTGCAACGCACTCACGTCCATGCTCAGTTGGTTGGTGCCCTTGGTCACGTTACGCTGAATGACACTGCGACCCGTGGCATCGAATACCTCCAAGGTAGCAGTTTCCTCAAGCCCGTTCACCGGAATGGTGATGCGGTCGTTGGCAGGTACCGGATATGCCTGTCCCAAGGCATTGGCAAGTTGTGCATCGAACCCTTCTATACCAACTGCGCCATAGAACCAATTGTGGCTCAGCTCGATCACCGTGCGGGCCACATCTGCATTGGCGAACTGCTCTGGACCAACACCCAAGTATACCAACTTGGAAGCACCACTCTCAGCTCGCAGGCCACCTATCATGGCAGCATTCGTGTTGTAGTGCAGGATCCCTACCGCATCACCGGTCGGGGTGATCTGGTCCGGGTAGGTGTTGGCAGCGCCGAATACGGCACTCAATGAGGTAGTGGGAACAGAACCGAATATCCCGTCCGCGTCGAGGAAGTTCACAATGTTGGAGGTCGGACTACCATCAGCGACGTAATTGGCATGCATCCGATCCGTATAGAAGGCTTGGGTTGCTGGTGTGCCATAGGATCCCGTTGCACCGCTTTGGTCCCAACCGATGTCCTGACCTGCGATGAACAGATCACCATCCGCATCCATGTGCGCTGACAGCAGAGCAACTTCATCATCCGTAATGGATGGGAAGGTCCAGCTTACGTTCACATACAAATTGTTGACCTCGTCCAACGCGCTGGCTTGACCGAAAGAGATGTACTTGTCCTTGGCAACTGCTGCAAATGTCGTGTTGCCAGCTTGGGCCAATCCGGCTGTATAGAGCGCTTGCCATTGTTCGGCACCAGAATGCGTAACCACCAGATCGGTGATGCCACTGATCACATTGAACTCGCGAATTACCGCCGGAGCACCGGGGTGCGTAACGGAGGTGATCGTAAGGGTGTAGGACCCGACGCCGGGCGCTGCGTCCGGGGTTATGCTCACGTCCACATCAGCGTTCCCACCGGCACTAATAGCAATGGTTCCGGGGTTCCCGATCGAGGATCCATTCACGGACAATGTTGTGCCCCAAGAGGCCGGGGCACCATTGTTGGTCAACGAAACCACGAAGTCATCATCCACGCCGAGCTCGTTGTTGAAGGTGCTCGAGAACGTGGAAGGTGTTCCAGTAGTACCGCTTACGAACTGTGGTGTACTGTTGTCGAGTCCACCGATGAACAAAGTGCTGCCTCCGTCCGCGAGAACGGTCCGTGCTTGGTATACCTCACTGTGGTCCTCACTTACAAAGGCGAGCACTTCGCAGTTGGCAATGTTCCATGTGGAGGGCACTGCAAGGGTATAGGTACGGGTTATGCTACTGCCAGATGTCGGGTTGGGCACTTGGTCGCCCCAAGTATCCGTGGCAAAGGCACGGAAAACATGCATGTGGTCGTAGTTCGCTGAACCGCCCGTTTGTGGACCTACAATGTGGTTCTCTTTCACCAACACGCTGATGTAGTCGTCCCCTGTTGGGCTGTCGGCGGTGTAGTACAGTTCCACGTCCACAGTGAGTTCGTTCGTGCCGGTGTTGAATGTGCTTTCCACACCCAAGTTGACAGGGCTAGGCAAGGCGAGCATTTCAGCAACGGCTCCGGCCCAAGCACCACGGTTGAGGTCGTCTTCCCCATTGAAAATATGTCGGTTCACAACACCTGAAGGATAACCTCCGATGGTGAAATAAGCATCAATTGCCGTTCCAGCTGCGGTGCGGAAGTCAAGATCCCCAGCAGCGGGCACCGAAAAGGAACCCGCATGGATACCCACAGTGGAGAACCGGGATCCGTAGATCGCTTCCAGCGAGGCCATGATAACATGCCCATCGGGACAGTATACACAGCGGACACCGGTGAAATCCTCCAGCAATGCCGTTCGGTTCTGAGGAGCTTGGGAGACGAGTGATTGGCCGAAAGCAATGGTCGGCAACAAGGTTAGCAGGGTAAGTGATCGCAGCATGAGCGGTTGTTTTTGAAGGACGTGAAGGTACGCGACCTTGAACCTGTCCCAAAGTCCCCTTGCTACGGATCGTTGGAGGGCTATGGCACCGTTCAGCCTAGGCAGATCGCCAGCCTAGCACCTTATCTTTCCTTCCAGACCACTTCCAACACGGTTTGGCCGACGGCTTTCAAAGTAGCGGGGTCGATCACTTCCATGTTGTCCTTGTGAGTATGCCAATACGGACCGAATGCTTGGGTGGAAGGGTCGTATTCAATGATGTCGATACTGGGGATCCGAAGGGTCTGGTTCACGGGTATGTGGTCGTCGATACCCACGAAATATTTTGTTTCCTGGATGAACCGATCGCCATAGCCCAATGCAGCCGCGGTCTTCCACACTTTCCGCACGATGCCTGGTGCATACTGCATGCTCAGCGCTTCTTGGTAGAACTTGGCATCGCGCGCACCGGCCATATCCAACAGGATACCAAAACGTGCGGTATAACCGGAGACGTGAGGGTTCTTAGCCCAATAACGCGATCCGAGGCACCACGTGTCCATACTGTTCTCATCAATGGTCATGGCACCACTCGGTTCGCCGTGGTCCTCCACATCGGTGAACAAGATGTCCACACCAGGGCCATGTTCTTTGGCAGCCAGATGACGTGCTATTTCCAGCAGGATCCCGACCCCGGAACCACCATCATTCGCACCATCGATGGGTTCGTTCTTGCGCTCCGTATCCCGATCGGCGAAAGGCCGGGTATCCCAATGCGCGAAAAGGAGGAGCCGTTCCTTTCGATCCACATTCCATGATCCAATGATGTTGCGTAACGGCAAACGTTCTCCGTTGAAGGATACCACTGTGCCAGTTTGCTCGATCACGGTTGCGCCTGACCCCTTGAGCCGGGACACCATCCAATCTCCACAGGCTTTGTGTTGTGCTGTTCCAGGAATTCGAGGACCGAAATCGACCTGTGCCTGAACGAACGAATACGAACTGTCCGGGTCGAACAGCGGCGTGGCAGGCAACTCAGGGAGGACTTGAACAGGTGTTGTTGGATCGGTGTGTTCCGGAGGATCCGTGGTGCAACTTCCAAGGAAAACCAGGAAGATGTATATGAACAGAAGGGGTAATTGCAGATGCCCCCTGCCGTTGCTCCTGCCCCTGCCCTTGCCTCCTGACATCTTCACCCTCGTTCCCATGTCGTTCCTTCCTTGGTATCCATCAATTCGATCCCCAGTACTTTCAACTGCTCCCGGATCCGATCGCTCGTGGCAAAGTCCTTTTTCGCCTTGGCCTCGGCCCGCATGCGGATGAATTCCTTCACCAGGCCGTCGAGTATGGCATCATCACTCTTGTTTTCGACTTCCTTCTTCAAGCCGAGCACGTCGAAGACCATGGTGTTGAACAGGTCGCGCAAGCGTTGGATCCCGTCCGCATCAATAGCCAGTTTGCCATCATGGACACTGTTGATCATTCGCACCCCTTCGAACAATTCCGCGATCAGGACCGGCGTGTTCAAGTCGTCATTCATCGCGGCGTAGCAACGCTGCTCCAATGCGATCACTTCGGCCGCTTCGTTGCCTGCGGGTTTCAACTTGTCAAGGGTGCCCATGGCCGCCATCAACCGGGTCAACCCTTTTTCGGATGCCTGCATGGCCGCATTGCTGAAATCCAAGGTTCCGGCATAGTGGCTTTGTAGCATGAAGAAGCGCACCGTCATGGGGCTATAGCCTTGTTCCAACAATTTATGGTTGCCGGTCACCAGTTCTTCAGGCGTGAAGCCGTTGCCTTCGCTCTTGGCCATCTTGCGGCCGTTCACCGTTAGCATGTTGCCGTGCATCCAATAGCGTACAGGAACTTGGCCGTCGGCCGCCACACTTTGGGCGATCTCACACTCGTGGTGCGGGAATTTCAGGTCCATGCCGCCCCCGTGTATGTCGAACGTGAGGCCCAGGTATTTCGTGCTCATGGCACTGCATTCCAAATGCCAACCGGGGAATCCTTCTCCCCACGGGCTGGGCCATTTCATCAAATGCGTGGCATCCGCCTTTTTCCAGATCGCGAAATCCAACGGGCTTCGTTTCTCCTCTTGGCCTTCCGTATCGCGTGTGTTGGCGATCAGGTCCTCGGTCTTACGTCCGCTCAATTCGCCATACTTGTTCGTTGCGGAATACTTCAGCACATCGAAATAGACCGAGCCGTTCACCTCGTACGCCAAACCGGTAGCGAGGATCCTTTTCACCATTTCGATCTGTTCGATCAAGTGGCCGGTCGCTGTGGGTTCAATGCTCGGTGGCAGTATGTTGAAAAGCCGCATCACATCATGGAAACCGTTCGTGTACTTCTGCACGATCTCCATTGGTTCGAGTTGTTCCAAACGGGCACGCTTGGCGATCTTGTCCTCGCCATGGTCCACATCATCCACCAAATGCCCAACGTCCGTTATGTTCCGCACATAGCGCACCGTGTAGCCAATGTGCTTGAGCCAACGAAAGAGGATGTCGAATGTGAGGAAGGTGCGCACATTGCCCAAATGGGCATCGCTGTAGACCGTGGGGCCACAGACGTACAGACCAACATGGGGTGGTCGCAAGGGAACGAATTCCTCTTTCTTTCGGGTGAGGGTGTTCGTTAGGAACAATGGGCCTTTTATCGGTGCGGACATGGCTACGATCGGAATACGCGTGCGAAGGTAGCAGGCGGTTCCAGCATGTCAGATAGGCGATCCCCTCAATTCATCTTCTTCATGTACTTGTACAGCTCACTTTCGGTGGAAAGGATCACGGTACTTTGGCTGTCGATGGACGTCTCCAATACATCCATGCTCTTGAGGAAACCATACAGATCGCGGGAGGCGGCAGTGCGGTTGTAGGCGCGTGCATAGATGGCAGTTGCTGTGCTGTCCGCACGACCACGGATGCGCTCGGATTCCATAATGGCCTCGGATTGGATCTTGGCCAGGTCGCGTTCCTTGTCGCCTTGGATCTTGCGGGCCTCGCCCTGACCTTCGCTACGGAATTGATCCGCGATGCGGTTCCGTTCGCTGATCATACGCTCGTACACCCGGTCGCGCACTTCCTCAGCATAGTTCATCCGCTTGAAGCGGAAATCCAGGATGCGGATGCCCAGATCGCTGGTGCGTTCGTTGGCGCGCTTCAGCACTTGCGCCTCGATCTTGCTGCGCCCAACTTTGATGCCCTCCAACATTTCGAGTTCCTGCATGTAATCCTCCACAACCTCGGGGGTGCGGTTGCTGCTTCGCACCAATTCCAGCAGGTCGTGGCCGGCCACGGCGTTCCGTGTTTCGCCATCGAGGATATCGTCCAAGCGGCTTTGGCCAGAACGTTCATCGCGTAGGCGGATGAAGAACTGCAAGGGGTCGGTGATCTCCCAGCGAGCGTAGGTATCCACTAGGATGAAGGTCTTGTCCTTGGTGGGCACTTGGTTCACATCGCCGTCCCACTCAAGGAAGCGCTTGTCGAAATACTGCACACGCTGGATGAAGGGTACTTTGAAGTGCATGCCGGGTTTGGTACGTGGTTCACCCACTGGCCTACCGAATTGGGTAACAATGGCCTGTTGCGTTTCGTCCAACACGAAAACGCCACTGAATGTGACTGCGATGACCGCAACGGCCACCACGATAAGAAGGATGTTGCGAATGCCCATGTTCACTTTGCCTTTAAGGATCCGATGTTGAGCAAGGGAAGCACGTTGTTGCTCTTCTCATCCACGATGATCTTGTTGCCCGCCTTCGGCATGAGGCGTTCCAAGGTCTCCAGATAGAGCCGTTTCTTGGTGACATCCGGCGCTTTGATGTATTCCTCATAGACCGAGGTAAAGCGTGCTGCTTCGCCCGTGGCGCCGTTCACACGGGTTAGCGCGTAGGCCTCCGCCAACTGGATGGTCTCGGCCGCTATACCACGTGCCCTTGGGATCACGCGGTTGTACTCGCTCTCCGCCTGGTTGATGAGCGTATTGCGTTCCTGTTGGGCTTGGTTCACGGCATTGAAGGAGGGCTTCACCGGCTCCGGGGGATTCACATCTTGAAGCACCACTTGATCGATGCGGATACCATTCTCGTACTCGTCGCACATTTCCTGCAAGAGCACTTCCGCCCGACTTGCGGCTTCTTGGCGTCCCACGGTGAGCACTTCATTCACGGTGCGGTCGCCCACCACTTTCCGCATGGACGCTTCGCTCATGACGCGCAAGGTCTTTTCCGCATTGCGCACACGGAAGAGGTACTGATAGCTGTCCACGATGCGGTACTGCACCACCCATTCCACGTCGGCCAGGTTCAGGTCGCCTGTAAGCATGCTGCTTTCACCGCCGTAGTCGCCGTCGGTGTATTCACTGCGCACATCGGCGGTCTCCGTCCGAAAGCCGAACTCGTGCTTCAGCTGGCGCTGCACAGGGATCTTGTACATGGTCTCATAACCAAAGGGCAGAATGAAATTGAGACCTGGATCCAAGGTGCGGTTGTACTTGCCCAATTGCAGCACCACGCCTTCTTCCTCCGGTCCGATCGTCTTAACTGCGGTCAGCAGAGTGAACAGGACGAGCGCGAGGATCAAGACACGCTTCAAGTTGTTACGCAGCAGTTCGATCACATAGCGGATCCTTTCTTCAATTTCTTCCATGGCTGTTGTTCATCCGAGCGATCCCAAGAGGGAAATGGCCGACAAATGCGAAGACAAGTGGTGAAGATCACGCCACAACTTCGTTCGGGCTAAGGTAGGCTTCTCAAAAAGGAGGCAAGGAACAGCAGAGGAAACTGGGATGATAGAAGGGCGGGATGTCCTATTGCTTGTCCTCGTCGGTGATGATCGCATCACCGGCATAACGCCCGCCCTTGAACACTTGGATGCGCACCAGGAGGCCGTTGTGATCGTATGAATACCGCTTGCCATCGTACAGTCGACCTTGTCGGAATTCACCTTGCTGCGAAATGCGCAGTTGGCGATCATAGAGCGTGTTGTATCCGTTCTCGCGGAAGGTGATCGCATTGGTGGTCTCCTCCGGGGTGACCACAGGTGCGGCCGGTGCCTTCACATCCACGGCAACCTCTTCCGCCTTGGGCACCGACTTGATGTACTTGCTCTTCGCTTCGTTCAACTCTCCATCTGCGAAGACCGCCACTTGTTGAAGTTCGCCGCCGGGGGTGTATCGCTTCAAGGTGCCATCCTCCTTGCCTTCCACCACGCTTACTGAAACCGCGAGCTGCCCGTTCTCGTGATAATATTTCTGTTCGCCATTGCGCACACCGCTTTCATTGAAGACGAAATCCTGTGCAAGCTTTCCATTGGGGTGGTAGCGCTGGAATTTTCCCGTGTTCCGGTCCAGGTCCCAACTGCCGTTCTCCTCTACCTTGCCACTTGGGTAATAGGTCCGGTACTCACCGCGTGGTCTCCCCATTTCGTAGGAGATCTCGCTCATCAAATTGCCATTCGGCCAGAATCGGCGCCACGTACCCATGCGCCGGCTGTTCTTATAGCGGCCCTCTTCAATGAGTGCCCCGTTCGCGTAACCCGGTTTGTCCGTATTGGGCGCGGTCACCTTCCAGAACCCTTGTTTCTTTCCGCTCTCATCAACCACGTTCAAGGTGTCCGCACCAAGGGAACCGGCCTGGGCGTAGGAACATTGAACGGCCATTGTCAGGACAAGGCCTAAAGGTAAAAAGTAGGATAGGCGGGGAAAGCTCATTGCAACGGTAAATTGACGGTTGGTGTCGCATGCGCATACGCGAAGCACCAGTGAAAGGTTCCATGCGCTGCCTATTGTCTTGGACAGCCCTCATGGACCGAGGCTTTACTCGACCCCTTTCTTCAAGTTCAACATCATATCGTCCACCATGCCATGGAGGTCGTACTGTGGCTTCCAACCCCAATCTTTCCTGGCGGCGCTATCGTCAATGCTGCGTGGCCAACTATCGGCGATCGCCTGTCGACTATCAGGAGCGTAATCGATCTGGAACTCCGGGAGATGTCGTTCCACTTCAGCCGCGATCTCCTTGGGGCTGAAACTGATCCCTGCCAAATTGTAACTGGTCCGTTCCTTGATCTGCTCGGTGGGTGCTTCCATTATGTCTATGGTGGCCCTGATGGCATCGGGCATGTACATCATGGGCAGGGTGGTGTCCGGACCCAGAAAGCTGGTGTATTTCCCGGTCTTCAATGCCTCGTGGAAGATGTGTACCGCATAATCCGTAGTACCTCCGCCAGGTGCACTTTTCCAACCGATCAATCCCGGATAGCGCATACTGCGCACGTCCACTCCATAGCGTTTGTGGTAATAGGCGCACCACTGTTCGCCGCTTTGCTTGCTGATCCCGTAGACGGTACTTGGTTCAGCAATGGTGTGCTGCGGTGTTGCATCCTTCGGTGTTGTAGGACCGAAAACCGCGATGCTGCTGGGCCAATAGACTTTCTTCAACTTGCCTTCCCGCGCCAGTTCCAATACAATGAACAAGCTCTCCATGTTCAATTGCCAAGCGAAGGCAGGGTCCTTTTCCGCAGTGGCACTGAGCAAAGCCGCCAACAGGTAAACGTCTGTGATCCCGTACTTGTCAACTATCCGTTCGATCCCTCGGCGATCCATGGCATTCACCATGGCGAATGGACCAGACTGTGCTACTTGGGGTTCCTTGATGTCGCTCGAGACCACGTTTTCATTTCCGAAACGGCCCCGCAGGCCTTCAACGAGTTCGGTGCCTATTTGGCCGCTGGAGCCTATGACGAGGATCTTCTTCATGGGCTTCGGAAAGTTCAATGATAGCGTTCGATGAATGAGTCCGGTGACAAAACGGGTAGCTGGGAGTCCTTGAAACCTTTCTTATCGGATGTAATGATCGCTTGCACCTTACCGGCGGTCAGCGCTGCTTGGTATTGAACAGCATCTTCGTAATCGGTCCATTCGCCATCTAGTGCTGCTTGTAATTGCACCCTATCAGTAGATGCTATTTCCGCGATCCTCAGAATGATATCTACCACGGACCGGCTAAACTGTTTATCATAGCCCGACTTTCGAATAGCGTAGAGGGCATTAACAATTGTAAGTCCGGTTAACACAAGCACGATATGCTCCTCTTCGGCTTTATGCAAGATCGCCTTACTTGCCTCGTAATTCGGTCGTGCTGCGTCCATCATATCAACGAGCACGTTGGTGTCTATGAAAATACGCATTACCGCTTACCCATAATGCGCGCTAAACGAGGATCATTTTCCAGATCCTCTTCAGAAAATTTTCCCGTTAAGATCCCGTCCAACTGATCCACCAGAAAAGTCTTTTGCTTTCCGCTGCGTTTGTCTTTAATAGGCTTGGTTATGCCTTCGATGAATTCCTCAACCAACTGGCTTACCGATTTCTTATGGCGGGCGCTATATGCTTTTATTCGCCACACCTTTTCTTCCGAAATGCTCAACGTTAGCTTCGTCTTCATGGCAACTAAGATACGTGTACTGCTCTTTATACGTATTCCTAGCACAAAGGTGTGTTGCACAAGCGCGATACGTGTCTTGAATGGCACGACCTTGGCGGGCTACCCGAATTGATCGAAGTGGTTGGGCCTTCGCGTCCTTCTCACACTAGGTGCCCAGCAGAATGTTCGTGTCAAGGAACACCCTCATAAACCCTTCCGATAGATATGTGCTGAACGTGGATCCGCTTTAAGGTCGGCCTCCGTGATCTTTCCGGTAAGCATACCCGCAAAAGGGTCCATGGGATTGGCCTGTTGAGCTTTTCCACCGGTAGCACTAACCTCCTTTTCAAGCGAATCGATGAAATCTTCCACCAACTGGCTTACGGATTTGCGGTGTCTGGCCCCGTAGGCCTTAATACGCAGGACCCGCTTTTCGGTGATGCTCAAGGTCAGCTTCGTTTTCATAATTGCAAAGATACGTATGGCACCTTGAATACGTGTTATTGCTTGCTCCGTATCCAGATCATCGTCGACCCATTATCCGGGCAAGACGTGGGTCGTTGTCGAGCATTTCTTCGGTGATCTTGCAATCCAGGATACCATCCAGCAGGTCCACTAGATAGGTCCTTGACTTTCCTTGGTGCGTAGCCTTATCAGGCTCGACCACTCCTTCAACGAATTCCTCAAATAACTGACTTACGGATCTCTGGTGAAGCACGCTGTATGCCTTTATCCGCTCCACTTTTTCTGCCGAAATGCTGAGGGTGAGCTTGGTCTTCATTTCAGTAAAGATACGTACGGTCCATTTCTTACGTATGCCCAGCGCGAGGGGCAAGGCCCAAAAGCGGGACCCAACAAAAGTCGAAAGGGATCCTGAGCCGTTCGCTGATAGAGATCTCGCAAACGAATACGCTAGAAACGAAGGACCAACCTACCGGCCATTCAGCTTGAAGGACCGCATGAAACGCACCATGTTCCGGTGTTCACCCGCACCGAAGTTGTTCTCCGGTGTAGCCACGCTCAAGATCGATATCCGGTCATTCCATTTGTGCAGCACTATGCCCAAGCGAATGCTATCCCCGGACATGAACCAACCATTGCGTGCGTCACTTTCCGCTGATGGCAGTATTTCTGGGCCGTTCGTTGGTCGTGCAACGCCTTGTGCTGGCATGATCTGCCAAATGCTATCCAATAAACGGTCTTCGGGGATACTTAACAAGCTTTCGGTTAGAGTGAACCAACCACTTACATACGTGATCCCGCTGTCCGCCACGATGTTCACATGGGAAGGGATCGTTTCCTCCCCCAGTACCAGCGACCCGTTTTGCACGCCGCCCTCCAAGGGAAGCATGATGGTGAAACCTCCATTGTCCGTCGCTGGCAACGTGGTCCATTGCCCAGCCGGTGCCGAACAACCAACGAGGACCAAAAGGACTGCGGATGGGCTAAGCCAATTCAAGCACGAAAAAGACATGTTGCGTCAAGAAGAATAAGGACAATAAGAATGATACGACCTGCAGGCCGACAAAAACCTTGAACACGGTACCGGAACTGGCAGGAAGTATCATAAGGAGGGCACCGAACAACAGGCTTGACACCAAGGCGATCGTGGCACGGGCCATGGAATTGACCACACAAACGCATGCCACGATGTATTGTTCATGGGCGATCGCAGCGGCCAGAAGGATGCCCACGAGCAAGAATGCGGTCGCTTGGAAAAGTGAATGGCTACGGTCCATAATGGAATGCAAAAAAATAGGGGATCACAAAGGATCCCCTATTCCGGTAGTGGTTGCTTGTTAGGACTTGTCGCAGACGCAAGTTCCGCCAGCGCTGCTTGCACCAAGCTGACAGCTTGTTTCAGCTGCATCGCGCGCAGTCTTCTTGCCACAAATTTCACCGTAGGTAAAGGTCTCCGTGCCTCCGTTACCATCTGGATACGTGTACTTGCACGTTGTACACTTCTTGCAAGATGGCAAGGCGAAGACGAGAGCAACAGTTGCCAAGGTTACAATGAACTTCTTCATAGTTGTAAAGGGTTTGGGTTTAATTGGTCGGCAAAAATAGACGAAAATCCCGACGATGCAAATCAGCAGAAATTTTTGTTCTTCTCCCTGTACGTGACATGGTTCATTTATCAGGAAGTAATCTTGTTGATTATCAATAGGTTATGGAAAGTTAAATACCACCAGATCGGATTCCGGCACAGCCTTCCGCCGCTTCCATATCTTTGCGTGCCTTGCGAAACGAACGAAATATCCATGCGGTCGTTGACCAGCACCGGCTAACGTTGCAAGAGATCGTGCCGCGGACAACGCTCTCGTTCTATCGCTACGTGCATCTCGTGGACCCGCTCCGTTTGCGCAATAGCCTGTTCAAGACTTGGGAAGCCATGGGGGTTCTCGGAAGGATCTACTTGGCGCGTGAAGGTGTGAACGCGCAACTGAGCGTACCGGTGGACAATCTTCTGGCTTTCAGGGAAGCCGTCGATGCCCAGGCGGAATTCCAAGGTGTCCCATTCAAGGTAGCGGTGGAGGAAGAAGGCACGAGCTTTTCCAAGCTCACCATCAAGGTGCGACCGAAGATCGTGGCCGATGGCCTTGCGGATGATGCATTTGATGTGACCAACGTGGGTAAGCATCTGGACGCCAAGTCCTTCAACGAGAAGATCGAAGAGGGTGCCTTGGTGATCGACATGCGCAACAACTACGAGTGCATGATCGGCCATTTTGAAGGAGCCTACCTTCCGAAGGCCGATACCTTCCGGGGTGCGATCGAGGAGGTTACAGATCTGCTGAACCGTAACAGCGCCGAGCACACTGGCCAAGGTAGCCGTAGCGTCGACCCAGCGGGTCGACCGACAGATGCCCCCGAGATCCTGCTGTATTGCACCGGCGGCATCCGTTGTGAAAAGGCCAGTGCTTACCTAAGACATCATGGTTTCTCGAACGTGGGCCAATTGCACGGCGGCATCATCGACTATGCGCGGCAGATAAAGGCAGAAGGGTTGCCCAGCAAGTACAAAGGCCAGAACTTCGTGTTCGATGGGCGCCTGGCGGAACGGATCACGGAAGACGTGGTAAGCACATGCATGCAATGCGGCGCTTCGAATGATAGCATCACGAACTGCCAAATGGCTACTTGTAATCTGCTTTTGGTGCAGTGCAAAGCGTGTGCCACCAAGTATGCCAACTGCTGCTCGCCCCGCTGTAGAGAAATACACTTGCTACCTGAAGACGTGCAACGCGAATGGCGGAAAGGCCGCCCAAGCGCAAGCGCCAAAAGCAAAGCCATTACGGACCCGGAAGCCTTACGGGAACGGATCAACAACGAGGAAGTACTGCTCGCTCAGAACGGAACGCTGCATCCAGAAATCGTACGGGCGGGAAATTTCCCGCCCCAACCATCCACATAAGGGCCGAAAATTTCCGGCCACGACTATCCCATAGCCCATGCCCTTCTACCACACCCTCGGCAACATCCCGCACAAGCGGCACACCATCCACAAAAGTCCGGAAGGCAACTTCTATTACGAGCAGCTCTTCGGCACCGTGGGCTTCGACGGCATGAGCACCTTGCTCTACCATACACACCGCCCCACGCAGGTGAAGGAGATCGTCAGCTCCACGGACGTTACCCCGAAGGTCGCCATCGAAAAGAACCTGCGTTGCATGCGGCTCACCGGCTTCAATGTGACCCCAGAGGAGGACCACCTCAAGGCACGCAAGACGCTCTTGTTCAACAGCGACGTTTCCATGGCCTTGGCCGCGCCCAAAGCGCTGAAGGTGGATTATTTCTACAAGAACGCGGACTGCGACGAACTGATCTTCATCCACAAGGGCAGCGGCAAGTTGCGCAGCTTGGTGGGCACGCTGGATTTCAAGTTCGGCGATTACTTGGTGATCCCGCGCGGCATGATCTACACGCTGGAATTCGACACCGCCGACAACCGGCACTTGGTAATGGAAAGCCACCATCCGCTCTACACACCGAAGCGCTACCGCAATTGGTTCGGCCAAATGCTGGAAAGCAGCCCCTTCTGCGAGCGCGACATCCGCCGGCCCAAGGACCTGGAGACGCACGACGAGAAAGGCGACTTCCGCGTGCTGGTGAAGAAGCAGAACACGATCCACGAATTCATCTACGCCACGCACCCCTTCGACGTGGTGGGCTGGGACGGATACAACTATCCCTACGCCCTCAGCATCCACGATTTCGAGCCGATCACGGGGCGCGTTCACCAGCCGCCGCCTGTACACCAGACCTTCGAGACGAGTGCCTTCGTGGTGTGCAGCTTCTGCCCGCGTCTGTACGACTACCACCCGCAGGCCATCCCGGCACCATACAACCACAGCAACATCGACAGCGACGAGATCCTATACTACGTGGACGGCGACTTCATGAGCCGTAACGACATCAATGTCGGGGACATCACCCTGCACGTCGCAGGCATCCCGCACGGTCCGCAGCCCGGTGCCATGGAACGCAGCATCGGCAAGACCAAAACGGATGAGCTTGCTGTTATGCTGGATACCTTCAAGCCGCTGATGGTGACCGAGGAAGCGATGAAGATCGATGATGGGAAGTATTGGAAGAGTTGGTTGGAATGAGGTCGGATGACTTGGGCGTGCCCCGCCTCAAAAGCAGCTGGGTCGGGCTATCCGCATTGGTCCTCGCTGCGCTGCGGGCTACTTGCTTCTATCCTTCACGCAAGCTCCAATCCCCGGACTCGTCTGGGTATTCATTCTGTGTGGCTCGCCGTACCCGCTCGTTTGTGAACCAGCCATTCTCCTTAATCCAAGCATCGAGGAACTTTTCTTCCTCCGGAGAAAAAGGTTCGTTGTAGTGCACCATCGCGTATTGCCTGAGGGCACTGCCAGGATCGGACGCGAGGATCATAATTGATCGGCTACCGGTCTCGTACGACTTGCGATAGCGATACACATCGCAAATATGGAACAGCGCTGCCTTCAGCTCCTCTTCACCTAAGCGACCACCGAAATGAACAAACACCATGTCATAGCGATTTAGGGGCACAAAGCGTCGCGCTAAATAGTCTGGCTCTTGTGGGTGGTTGCCACCAAGAAAGCCGAAGAGCGATTGGGCGAGCTGCCTCCGGTCATATCGCGTGAGATAGCTCAGTTCGAGCGCCATGCGCTCGTTCTCCGGTTTCTCCAGGACCTCAGTTATCAACGAGTCGACAAGACTTGTGAGCTCATCAGCCTCCTTGCGCTTGGTGAACCTCGGGTCCGCATTCAGTCGATCCCATTCACCCGCATAGTCAATGACCGCCCCTTTCGGAATATGACTCACGAAATTCTCCGGCCAAGCGCGACCGTTCCGCAAGAAGGCCGAGAGCAAGTCCAGCTCATGGCCAGTGCAACTGAAGTGTCGGTGTAGAGAGTCCTCTCGTTTGGGAAAGTCCGTTTCGAATTGATCATTGACCACCTTGGTGTACTTGGACTCGTCTCCCGGACTCATGAAGAACTCCTTGTCTTTCAACCAATCCTGCCGCTTGGACAGGTAGTCGATCAACTCAGGTATCGTGTCGAGCTCTTGAACAATGCCATCAAAGGCCGCCCTGTCGAACACATGCACTGGGTTCCCGACTTGATCACGTTCCATCGCATAGTAAAACAGCACTGGTTCGCCTAGGTTTAAGACCACCCGAAAAATCCGGCCTTGTGCGTAGTTCGGAATCGTTACTGTTCGTCGATCGGTGCCATCCATAACAGTGAATGAAGGCTGCCGCAACAACTTTCTGTGCGCCCCAGAAATCTGGCGGATTCCATACTCCACGGTCTTGCGTTGGTGGCGTACATAGTTGCCCTTGAATTCACAGTTCTTGATCGAGAAGATGATAACCACGTCATCCCACACTATCAGAAGGTCGGAGAGTTCATGGCTGCGGTCATCGACCGGAAAGGGGGTGATGTGGCACCAGCGTCCGAAGTACTTACTGGACGCAAGTTCGTGCGCATAGTGCTCCGCCTCTGGGCCCTTCTCTTGACGTTCCCTTCCACCAGCCATGAGACCAAATTTAACGCTGGCGCGGTTCAGGGGAATTTGTGGGCCCCAATCGTCGGCCATGCGTCATCGCGTGAGGGATTGTACCGGACAGCCCGGAGCCTTCTTAGGCGAGGACTTGAAGGGGAAAGCCCGACCCGGAGCTTTTGCGAGGAGCACGCTCCCGTGTTTATCCAATTGCTTTTATCCTTGTAATTCCACATCTTTGTTGTCGTTTTACAAGGATGCTTAAAAGGCCAGAACTGCTCGCTAGGGTGAATAAAGCACTCGCCCGAAGCCCCATCGTCATGCTCGTGGGGCCGCGCCAATGTGGCAAAACCAGCCTTGCTCGCCAGCTTGTCGGGGAGCGGTCGCCCAACTATTTCGACTTGGAACAGCACGCCGTAGCCAACGTGATGGCCGACCCTTCACTTGTGCTGGACGGGCTGAAGGGGCTGGTAGTGCTGGATGAAGCCCAACGTGAGCCGCGCCTCTTCCCCCACTTACGTGTATTGGCCGATCGACGTAGGAACCCGGCGAAATTCCTGGTGCTTGGCAGCGCCTCACCGGAGCTTACCAGGCAGGCATCCGAGTCACTCGCTGGCCGCGTGGAGATCATCGAACTGCGCGGCTTCGATCTGGGCGAGGTGAAGGAGGCCGAACACCAAGCACTGTGGCTGCGCGGCGCATTCCCGCGGTCGTTCCTCGCGCGGAATGGCGAGGAAAGCATGGTGTGGCGAGAGAACTTCATCAGTACCTTTTTGGAGCGCGACCTCAGCAATCTTGGGTTCGGCATGTCGCCTGTAGTAATGCGCCGCTTTTGGACCATGCTTGCACACTACCATGGACAGATCTGGAACGCGGCTCAGATGTCCACATCATTGGGAATATCTGCAAGCAGTGCGCGCAATTACCTGGACGCATTGGAGCAGACCTTCATGGTGCGGCGTCTACAGCCCTGGCACATCAACACGAAGAAGCGCTTGGTGAAGAGTCCCAAGGTGTATGTACGTGATACCGGCTTGCTCCACGCTCTCGACGGTATTTCCACGATGAAACGATTGTGGACCTATCCACGGCTCGGTGCATCCTGGGAAGGATTCGCCATCGAGGAGGTATTGAGCGCCTTCAAGCCGCGCGAGGCCTGGTTCTACGCTACGCAGGCTGGTGCAGAGCTCGACTTGCTGTTCCTGCACAAGGGTAAGAGGATCGGTGTGGAACTGAAGCGATCGGGCGCACCGAGCATTTCAAAGTCCATGCATGTTGCCTTGGAAGACCTGAAATTGGATAAGCTGTACTTCGTGTATCCTGGCGAATTGCAGGTGAAGCTGGCTTCCAAAGTAGAGGCGATACCGCTGGCCAAGATCCGGGATCTGGCCGCAAATCTCAAATGAACAGAATAGCGCCTCCGAGCACTGCGTCGTATTTTTGCTGCATCAATTCCTTAGCAAAGAACCCATGCCCATCGAAAGCGCAACACCCGACCTCAAGAAGATCGTCGCAGGAGCCGCCGACTTCCTGCCCCTTCTCGGCACCGACTACATCGAACTATATGTCGGCAACGCCAAGCAAAGTGCACACTTCTACAAGACCGCCTTCGGCTTTCAGAGCCTCGCCTATGCGGGCTTGGAGACCGGTGTAAAGGACCGCGTGAGCTATGTGTTGGTGCAAGACAAGATCCGATTGGTGCTAACTACGCCACTCACGCAGGACAACCCGATCAACGAGCACTTGCGCGTGCATGGCGATGGTGTGAAGGTGATCGCGTTGTGGGTGGATGATGCACGCAAGGCATACGAAGAGACCACGAAGCGCGGTGCCGTGAGCTTCATGGAACCTACCGTGGAAAAGGATGCCGATGGCGAAGTGGTGAAGAGCGGGATCAAACTGTACGGGGATACGGTGCATATTTTCATTGAGCGCAAGAATTACAAAGGCACTTTCCTACCCGGTTTCAAACCGTGGAAGAGCACGTACAACCCCACCAGCACCGGCATTAAATACGTGGACCACATGGTGGCGAACGTGGACTGGAACCAAATGAACAAGTGGGTGAAGTTCTACGAAGAAGTAATGGGCTTCGCGAACGTGCTCAGCTTCGATGATAAGGACATCAGCACCGAATACAGCGCGCTAATGAGCAAGGTGATGAGCAACGGCAATGGCCGCATCAAATTCCCGATCAACGAACCAGCCAAAGGCAAGAAGAAAAGCCAAGTTGAAGAGTACCTGGATTTCTACAACGGCGAAGGCGTGCAGCACATCGCAGTGGCAACGGATGACATCGTGAAGAGCGTACGCGACCTGATGGCGCGCGGTGTGGAGTTCCTGAAAGTGCCTTCCTCCTACTACGATGGCTTGCTTGATCGCGTAGGTCCCATTGATGAGGACCTCGGCCCGCTCAGCGAGCTCGGCATCCTCGTGGATCGCGACGACGAGGGCTACCTGCTACAGCTCTTCAGCAAGCCGGTGGAAGACCGCCCCACGATGTTCTTCGAGATCATCCAGCGCAAAGGCGCGAAGAGCTTCGGCAAGGGGAACTTCAAGGCGCTGTTCGAGGCGATCGAACGGGAGCAGGAAAGCAGGGGGACGCTGTGATCGGGATGAACATGAAAGTGGTACCCAAAAGCAAACCGAAAGCGGCAGGTCCGTCGTTCACCGAGCATGACGTGTTGGAGTTGAAAGTCTCGCTCAAGAACTGCGAGACTGGCGTGGAGCGGACGGTGTTGGTCCGTGCGGACATCACCTTCGGGATGCTGCATTACATTCTTCAAGTTGCGATGGGCTGGGGCGATCACCATCTCCACGAGTTCAAGTTGGGCAAAACGCGCGTGGGCATGGAGCAGGAATATGACTTCTTCGCGGACGATGAAGTGCTTTTGGAGGAAGATCACCGGCTATTTGAGCTGTTGTCGGCATGCAATGGAAAGTTCGTTTACTGGTATGATTTCGGCGATGACTGGATGCACGACATCAAAGCAAAGGTGATCCCACCGGCCAAGGCCGAAGGCAAGAAATTGCCCACTTGCAGGGCAGGTACCGGTGCCTGTCCGCCGGAGGATTGCGGAGGCGTATGGGGCTATGCAGAAATGCTTGAAGATCTACGCACCGGGAGCAAGACCCGCAAAGAAGAGCTACGCGAATGGCTCGGTGGAAAGTTCGATCCAGAAGCGTTCGACTTGAAAGCGGTGGATCGCGCGCTGGGACATTTCCGGTAGTGAGTATTTGGCTTAAATGCCACGGAGATGATGAGCAGCAGGGTTCTCGGGCAGGCGACTTAAAAGCGCTGTTCGAAGCGATCGAACGCGAGCAGGATAGCCGGGGGACGTTGTAGGCGTTTCCTGATCATGCGAAACGTGGCATTTCGCTCTCTGACCGAGAACGACTAGTTTTACTCGTCATGGAAAAGCGCACGAAAGACAACCCTTGGAAATTGAAGACACCGCCGAACACATCGGAGTACACGATGCACTTCGATGAAAAGGACGGCAAGGAAGTCATAGTCTGCGCGGTGGGAAAGACGGTTCTGCTGTACGACACCCGGTGCATCAATGATCTACAAGCGATGCTGAAGAAGCACGGCGACTGGATGGACCTCGGCGGTGCCGATGAACAGAAGCCTGTGAAAGAAGGCACCGTTGAAGCCTGGGGTCGCAGCGAGAAGAACCCGGTGAAAGGCTGGTATGGTCTGAAGAAAGGCCTGCGTGGTCGTTTCGGTGTGTACTTGCCACCATTGATGGAGGCGCTCGGCCTAGCGGAGGTGACCCACGAAGCTCGCGGGAATAAGATCCGGGCCTGCTGACCGGAGGTGAGCCTGCTGACCGGAGGTGAGCCTGCTGACCGGAGGTGAGCCTGCTGACCGGAGGTGAGCCTGCTGACCGGAGGTGAGCCATGTAGAACAGGTCCCGGCCGATCTATTCGACAAATACTTTCCGGCGGAGCGTGCCCAGGTTACTATGCACCTCCGCGACATACACCCCTGTCGGCAGGTCATCGAGCGAGAACGAGGATCGATCCCAGTTGTGGCCTCAGTCTTGGACGAAGGTGCCACAAGAAACGCTGCCTGGCTCGTGATGGTTGGTTCATCGATGGCGGGCGACCATGCTGGTGAATAACCCGGATTACCTTTGCATTATGCGTAGGATTGAACGAAGTACTGTTGTACAGATCATTTTGGGCATCGTGTGTATGTGCATATTCACGGCATCGTCCTGCAACAAGAACGACGATGAAGGACCGAGTGTGAATGCAAGCATCAATTTCCTCATAGACTCAGGGTATACGTACATGAGCGATACCTTGTCGGTGATGGACACGATCCGGGTGCGCGTGACCATCCAAAAGGGAGACGATGCGTTGAGTACATACAAAACCGAACGCACGTATGATGCCCAGCACGTTGCGATCGTGGATAGCTTGCCGATCACTGGGGATCCCTTTCAATTTGAGAAGCAGATCATCCTGCGTGATGTGGTCGGCGTGGAGAAATACGGCTTCATGGTCGTTGAGAGAGATGGCGACATCGTACGGCGCTCTTTGACCTTTGTTGTCCAGTGATCAGCCATGATCCCTTTGGTTCGGGTATTTTCGCACCGCCTGTGGTGAAACGGGCTTCATTCCAAGTCTTGCATGTACCGCACCCACACCTGTGGCGAACTCCGCCTCCCCGACGCTGATAAGACCGTGACCTTGGCTGGATGGGTCCAACGCAGCCGCGACCTTGGCACTCTTGTCTTCTTAGACCTAAGAGACAGGTACGGAATAACCCAGTTGAATATCCCTCAGCACCATTCCCAAGTTGGAGATGATCCGAACCTGTTTGCAAGGGATATTAGGCTCGGTCGCGAATTCGTTGTGCAGGTCAGCGGAACGGTCAAGGAGCGCGAAAGCAAGAACAAGAACATCCCGACCGGCGAGATCGAGATCATCGTAACGGAATTGAAGGTGCTGAACAGTGCCAAAACGCCACCCTTCACCATTGAAGAAGAGACCGATGGCGGTGATGAGCTGCGCATGAAGTACCGCTACCTCGACCTGCGTCGGGCCAACGTGCGGAAGAACTTCGAGCTGCGGCACCGTATGGCCATGGAAGTGCGGAACTACCTAAGCGCACAGAAATTCCTGGAAGTGGAAACACCCGTGCTGATCAAGAGCACACCCGAGGGTGCCCGCGACTTCGTGGTGCCCAGCCGCATGAACCAAGGCGAATTCTACGCGCTTCCGCAGAGCCCGCAGACCTTCAAGCAATTGCTGATGGTTGCCGGTTTCGATCGCTACTTCCAGATCGTGAAATGCTTCCGCGACGAGGACCTGCGTGCAGACCGTCAGCCCGAGTTCACGCAGATCGATTGCGAGATGGCCTTCGTGGA
>Ga0335394_10001503_pt1 | contig 26304 bp, 20 predicted proteins | sample MAT03_FD_205741 | JGI IMG/M metagenome (GOLD analysis project Ga0335394, IMG submission 205741) | Freshwater microbial communities from Lake Fryxell liftoff mats and glacier meltwater in Antarctica - MAT-03 (spades assembly) (version 2) ...
TAGCCGGTGCCCGCGCGGAACCAGGTCGCGCCAACGGCGGCAAGCAGCCACAGGTGCGCGATGTAGTAGAAGAGGGGCGCGCGCCCGAACACACTCAGGATAGCGCCGGCGCTGGTCGTCCACGCCCGCGTGCGTTCGAGGCCCGCCAGCATCAGCAGGTTGCCCCCCACCATCACGAGCGTGAAGACGAGCGCTGGCGGGTATTTGATCATGTTCAGGAACTCGGTCCACGATCCGTCACGCGGCGCGCGCAGGTTGCCGAAACCGCCGGCCACGCGCAGCGCCAGCGCCAGCCCGATCGCCCCAAGACCGAGCCACGGCAGGCTGGCGAGTGCGGCGCGTCGGTCGCGAGTGAGCCATCGGCCAAAGAGCACCCCGAGGGCGGCCGTGCCGAACCACGGGACGAGCGGATACAGCGACCACACGCCGTGGCTCCACCGCGACAGCATCAGCACCGAGCGGGCCAGGCCGTAGTCGGTCGCGAAGTGCTCGGGTCCGGGCGTGGTGATGGCCGTGGCCAGCAGGGCGCCAGCCGCCAGCAGCGCCCACACCCACGAGCGCAGGTGCATGAAGGCCGCGCTCATCGCCATCGACATGCCAAGGGCGAAGAGCACGGTGAGCACCCATCGGGGCTCGGTCATTCCAGGAATCGCGAACTCAGGGTTCGAGGCCGGATTGGACGGGCCGCTCAGAATGCCGACGAGAAATGCCGGCACCTCGAGCAGCGTGGCCACGCCGATGAGCACGATGCCGCGCGTGAGGATAGAGCGCGACACGCGCCCGGTGCTCCACCCGCGCGCGATCCGTGCGTCAGCCATCAGGCTCATGCCGGCGCCCATCAGGAAGAAGAAGCCCGGTGCGCAGAAGTGCGTGACGAACCTTGTCAGGAACGGGACCGCGCTCTCGTAGCGCGTCCACGCGCCGGCCCACATCTCGTTGGAATGGAACCGGCCCACGAACAGGCCCACGTGGTCGAGCGCCATCACGACCATGATCAGGCCGCGCAGCACGTCGAGTGAGGGCAGGCGTTCGCTCGAGCGAGCCGTTGCCGTGGCGGTCATCGACGCTCGATCCGCGGCGGCTAGGGCAGGTCGATCAGCCGGTCGGGGCTGTTGCGCATATCCTCTTCGAGCAGCGCCAGGAGGGCGGCGGTCACTGGGCCAGGTTTGCCGTCGTGGATCGGCGCCTTGTCCCATTCCACGATCGGCGCCACCTTGATCGAGCTGCCAATCAGCATCATCTCGCGCGCCGCGCGCGCCTCGGCTACCGGCACGTCGCACACCTCCACGGCGGTGATGAGGCCCTTGGCCACGAGCGCGGGCGCGAGCGACAGCAGGCGCAGCGAGGTGCAGCCCGCAAGGATGTGATCGAATTTCGGATGGCGCAGCACGCCGTCTTCGGTCACGAACGCCACGTTCATGTTCGAGCTCTCGCCCACGTTGCCCGCCGCATCGAGGAACACGCCGTTGTCGAGGCCCACGGCCTTGGCCTCCATCTGCATCAGCACGTTGGGCAGGTAGTTGGTGCTCTTGGTGATGGCATAGAGCGCCGGCTTGATCGGATAGGTCGTGGTCATCACCTTCAAGCCCTCGGTGTACCAGCGCTCCGGGTAGTTGATGCCGCCGAAGATCATCACGAAGAAGCCGGGCGTGGCGCCGGCGGCGGGCGTCAGGTCGAGGCTGCCTGGGCCTGACGAGATCCAGTAGCGGATGGCGCCGTCTGGTTGACCCGCGGCCGCGGCCGTGGCGATGATGATCGCGCGCATCTCGGCGCGCGTGCACGGCAGGCGCAGCCGCGAGCGCTCGGCCGAGGCCAGGAACCGATCGAGGTGCGCTTCGAGGTCGTAGATCTTGCCGGCGACGAGGCCGGCCGTGTCGAAGATGCCATGACCACGGTGCACCATGTGGTCGTCGAAGGGCAGCACCATGAGCGCCGGGTCGGTCACGATGCCGCCCAACTGACTGGAGTAGAACGCCCAGTACTTCACGGGCTGGCTGGCGCGCAGGCCACGCAGGGCCGCGAGTACGTCTTCGGACTGGAGCTGGCGCAGGGGGCTGGACGACATCCGCGGCACTGTAGCACGGTGGAATCAGCGCTCCCGACAGCGCGGCGACCGTGGGCGACCGGGGCTAGGCCGCGCGCCTCTCATCGTCGGCCGCACTGGCGGGCGAGACGGGCGGGGCCGGCGGTTGCAGCGTCGTGTAGCGCTGCACGGCCACCGACACGAAGGTGAAGCTGAAGGTCACAGACGTGCCGGGCGCAGCCGTGGGGCCGGGATCCTGCGCGGGCGGCGCGTCCGCGGGTGCGGCTGGCGGCGCGGGCTCGGCGCGACCGCGGCCCTTGGCGAGCGCCGCCGTGAGCTCGTCCTGGTCGATCGCGCCGTCGTCGTTGGCGTCGACGCGGCCGAAGGCCTTCTCGAGTTTCCGTTCGAGCCGCCGCAGGCCGCGCGACGCATGCTCGCCGTCGCCCTGGCCTTGGCCCTCGCCGCCGTGCTCATGCACGCGCCGCCGGTCGCCGGCGCGCCGCAGCAGAGCCACGGCGCCCTCGGTGAACTCCTGCTCGGTGATGGCGCCGTCCTGGTCGGCATCGAGGGCGCCAAAGAGCGCCTCGGCGCGACGTTCAGCCGACTGTTCCGCGCGCGAAGGCGTTCGCGGCGCCGTTGGCGCGGGTTCGGTGTCTTCGGGAGCCTCGCTGGCGGTCGTGGCCTCAGGCGACAGCGTCACGCGGTCGCCGCCCGGGCTCGCGGCGGCAGGCGCGGTCGTGGCTGGGCTGGCCGGCCGTGCGTTGATGCTGAGCGACACCGACGCGACGCTGAACGACTGGTAGATGCTGTTGACCGTCACGAGAACCTCGTTTCGAGGCCGCCAGGCGCGGCCAGACCACCGGACTGCAGGGGTAATCGGCCGTGCCTGGTGGGGCTTGACGGCGCGGCCAGCCTGCGGGGGAACCGGGGCTCGGGCCCGGGCGTCCCACGTTGAGCGGGGTGATAGGATGGGGCTTTGACCCGAAACCTTGCCGACATGACCACGGCCCCACGCGTGCAAGGGAAGTTCCTTGAACTCGACGGCAGGCGCTTCCTCGTGCGCGGGGTGGCCTACGGCACCTTTGCGCCCGACGCCGACGGCGCGCAGTTCCCGCCCCAGGCCCGCATCGAACACGACTTCGCGCTGATGGCCGCGGCCGGGCTCAACACGGTGCGCACCTATACCGTGCCGTCCGAGGGCCTGCTCGACGCCGCGACCCGACACGGTCTGCGGGTGATGGTCGGCATTCCGTGGTCGCAGCACATCGCGTTCCTCGACGATGCGGCGCTCACGCGCGAGGTGCGGCAGCAGGTGGTGGGTGCGGCGCGTCGCGTGGCCGCGCATCCGGCTACGCTGATGCTGGCCGTGGGCAACGAGATCCCGCCGGCGGTCGTGCGCTGGCACGGCCACGCGCGTATCGAGCGCTTCTTGCGGCAACTCTACGCCGACGTCAAGGCCGTGGCGCCGCACACGCTCGTGACCTACGTGAACTTCCCGCCGACCGAGCACCTCGACGTGAGCTGCTTCGACGTGTGCGCGTTCAACGTCTACCTGCACCGCGAGGCCGACCTGCGCGCATATCTCGGCCGTCTACAGCACGTGGCCGGGCAGAAGCCGCTGCTGCTGGCCGAGGCCGGCGCCGACAGCATCCGCGAGGGCCTCGAGGGCCAGGCGCGGATCACCGCCATGCACCTGCGCGCCTCGTTTGCCGAAGGCGCGGCCGGTGCCGTGGCGTTCTCGTGGACCGACGAGTGGTGGCGGGGCGGACATCAGGTGGACGACTGGGCGTTCGGCCTGGTCGACGCCGAACGGCACGCCAAGCCGGCCCTGGCCGCCGTCACCGAGGCGTTTGCCGCCGCGCCGTTCTCGGCCGAGGAACGCGCCGCCTGGCCCACCGTGTCGGTGGTGGTGTGCGCCTACAACGCCGGCCCCACGATCCGCGACTGCCTGGCGTCGCTGCAGGCGCTCACCTATCCGCGCGTCGAGACCATCGTGGTCGACGACGGCTCGCGCGACGACACCGCCGCCCTGGCCGCCGCCTTCCCCGGCGTGCGAGTCGTGTCGGTGCCGAACGGCGGCCTGTCGGCCGCGCGCAACGTCGGGCTCGCGCATGCCACCGGCGAGATCGTGGCCTACACCGACGCCGACGTGCGCGTCGATCCCGACTGGCTCACTTACCTGGTGCAACCGCTGCTGCACTCGAACGTGGCGGGATCGGGCGGCCCGAACGTGGTGCCGGCCGACGACCCGTGGGTGGCCCAGTGCGTGGCGCGCGCGCCGGGCGGTCCCACGCACGTGCTGCTCGACGACCGCATCGCCGAGCACGTGCCCGGCTGCAACATAGCGTTTCGGCGCGAGGCGCTCGCCTCGATCGGCGGCTTCAACCCCGTCTACCTGCGCGCGGGCGACGACGTCGACGTGTGCTGGCGGCTGCAGGCCCAGGGCCTCACCATCGGCTTTGCGCCCGCGGCGCTCGTGTGGCACCACCACCGCGCGTCGGTGAAGGCCTACTGGCGGCAGCAGGCCGGCTACGGCGAAGGCGAGACCTGGCTCGACGCGCACCACCCCGAGAAATTCGTGCGCGGCCAGATGTTGTGGCGCGGCCGCATCTACAGTCCGCTGCCGTTCGTGCGCGCGCTCGCGGGCCGCCGCGTGAACACCGGCGTGTGGGGCACGGCGGCGTTTCCGTCGGTCTACAGCACCGACGTACACGCGATCAAGTTCCTGCCGCACTCGCCGGCGTGGATGGTGGGATCGACCGTGCTGCTCGTAGCCGGCCTGCTGGCGCTGCTCACGCGTCCCGGCGAAGCGGCCACCATGATTCTGGCCGCGGGCCTCGTGGGCTGGGCCACCACCGTGGGCCGCTGCGTGGCCTTTGCCGCGGCGTCGGATCTCTCGGGATTGCCTTCGCTCGGCACGCACTCGATGGCCCGCAGCCGTCTGCAGTATCGCGCGCTCATCGCCTGGCTGCATCTGCTGCAGCCGGTGGCGCGCGTGTATGGCCGGGTGCGCGGTCTGCTCTCGCCGCCCGATGTCGAGGCGTCGGCCCACGTCACGACGCTGCCCTGGACGGCGCCCACGCCGTCGGTCTGGAGCACGGCGGCTTCGGCGCGCCTGCATGTGGGCGGCACGGCCGAGTGGGCGTTCTGGAGTGAGGCGTGGACCGCGCACAGCACCGTGCTCACGGCGCTGGTGGCGGCCTTGCGCGCGTCGCGGCCGGCGCGCCGCGTGGACATCGACGACGGCTGGCACACCGACCGCGACCTCAGCATCAGCGTTGGCCGCTGGGGCTGGCTGCACGTGCGCGCGCTCGTCGAAGAGCACGCCGAGGGGCGCTGTCTGTGCCGCGTGGCGGCGCGGCTGCAGCCGAGCGTGCGCGGCATCTTGCGCGCGGTGTTGATCTCGGCGGTGCTCGTGGCCGCGTCGAGCGCGGCCATTGCGCTGCGCTGGCCCTGGGTGACCATGGCCGCGGTGGTCTCGGCGCTCGCGCTCTTCGTGAGCGCGGGGTGGCAGACCACGCGTTCGGTGGCGGTGCTCGACCGGGCGCTGTCACGCGTCACGACGCAGTCGGGCATGATGCCGCTGCCCGGCCGGGCCGCCGGCGCCCGGCTCACCTGGCGCCCCTCGACCGTGCTGCACAAGGGACAAGCGGCGCTGGTCGTCGGCGTCGCCGCCAGCGGCCTGCTGGTGAGCGGCCTCTTCCTCACGCGCGACTTCGCGACGCGCACCGCCGTCGCCCCGGCGCGACCGCGCATCATCACCCCGGCGGCGCCCACCGTGCAGCGACTGGCGCCGCGTCCGGCGGTGCCCAGCCAGACCCTGCGCCGCACCACGCGAGGCGCCGACGGCGTCACCGCGGTGGGCACCGCGCGTCCCCGGCGTGATCCGCCGCGCACGCAGCTCGGTCCGTCACCGGCGCCGCCGCCGGCCACGCCACGACGGGTACCGCGGAGAACCGCGTGAGCCTGCTGGCGTGGACGCTGTCGTTTCTGCGGCCGCACCGCGCCCGGGTGGCGACGATCACCGCGCTGGCGGTGGTGGAAGTGGGCTTTGGCGCGCTGGCGCCGTGGCCGCTCAAGACGGTGGTGGACAACGTGTTCGGCGGTCAACCTCTGCCGGGGCCGCTGGCCGGTCTGGCGCAGGCCACGGTCGGCACGAACGTGGTGGCGCTGCTCTTTGCCGTGGTCCTGGCCGGTCTGGTGCTGCAGCTCATGAGCGAAGTGGTCATGATGCTGCACACCCAGCTGCAGGTGAGTACCGGGCAGCGCATCCTCTACGACCTGCGCGCGCGCCTGTTCGATCACCTGCTCGCCCTCGGGCTGCGGCATCACGTCGTGACCCGCACGGCCGACTCGGTCTATCGCCTCGAGGCCGACGCCTACTGTGTGAACGACCTGGCGATCGGCGGCATCTTCCCGCTCACGACCGCGGCCCTCAAGCTGGTCGTGATGTTCGCTATTCTGGCGCGCCTCGATCTGTCGCTCGCCTTGCTCTCGCTGAGCGTCGTGCCGTTCCTCTACGCGTGTCTGCGCTACTACTCGACGCGCATGGTCGACCGCGCCGAACGCGTCAAGCAGCTCGAGTCGTCGCTCGTCGAACGCATGTTCGAGATCCTCTCGTCGATACGCGTGGTGAAGAGCTTCGCGCGCGAGCCGCACGAGCTCGGTCGCTTCAACCGCGTGGGTGAGGAGACGATGCGGGCGCGCCTGCGGCTCACCTGGCAGGAGTCGCTGTTCGCCATCGCGCTCAGCGCCATCACGCTCGTGGGCACGGCCCTCATCCTCACGGTGGGCGGCATGCACGTGCTCGACGGCACGCTCACGGTGGGCGGGCTGCTGGTGGTGCTGGCGTATCTCACCGCCGTCTACAACCCGCTCTCGTCGATTGCGCACACGACCGGATCGCTGCAACAGGCGGTGGTGAGCGCGCGGCGGGTGCGCGAGATCCTCGCCCTCACGCCCGAGACGCTCGACGCCGCCGATGGACTCGACGCGGCCCACATCCGCGGTGAGCTGCGCTTCGACCGCGTGAGCTTCGCCTACGACGACAGTCGCGCCATTCTCGATGGGGTGAGCTTCACGGCCCGGCCCGGCGAGATGGTGGCCATCGTGGGCCTCACCGGCGCCGGCAAGACCACCCTGGCCAGCCTGATTCCGCGCTTCCTCACTCCCACCGGCGGGCAGGTGCTCGTCGACGGGGTCGAGGTGTCGCGCTACGCGCTGCGCTCGCTGCGCGAGCGGATTGCGCTCGTGCCGCAGGAAGCGGTGCTCTTCGGCGGCTCGATTGCCGACAACATCCGCTACGGCCGGCTGAATGCCACCGACGCCGAGGTCGCGGCCGCGGCGCGGGCCGCCCACGTCGACCCCTTCGTGGCGCGTCTGCCGCGCGGCTACCAGACGCCGCTGGCCGAGGCCGGCGGCACGCTCTCTGGCGGCGAACGCCAGCGCCTTAGCATCGCCCGCGCGCTGCTCAAGGATGCACGCATCCTGATCCTCGACGAGCCCACCTCCGCGCTCGACGCGATCTCGGAAGAGGCGGTGTTCAGCGCGCTGCGCACCCTGCGCCAGGGCCGCACCACGATCGTGATTGCGCACCGCCTGTCGACCATCCGCGACGCCGATCGCATCCTGGTGCTGCACGAAGGCCGGCTCGTCGCCCAGGGCACGCACGACGAGCTGCTGACGACGAGCGACCTCTACGCGCGGATGTGTGCACGGTTGTCGGTCGGCCGGTCGCTCGACGAGCCTGCGTCGGTCGACGAGCTGCTGCACGCCGTCTGAGGCAGTCGCCACCAGTGAAGATTCTGTGTGCGGGGATCATTGCGCGGTACCCCTTCGGGGGCGTGACCTGGTGTTCGCTGATGTACCTGCTGGGACTGCGCGCGCTCGGACACGAGGTCTTCTACGTGGAAGACACGGGCGAGTGCATCTACGACCCGGTGCTCAACACGCGCTCGGAGGATCCCGGCTACGGCACGCGCTACATCCACGACGCGCTCGCGCCGTTTGGCCTGGGCGACCGCTGGAGCTTCGTGAACTTCGACGGCACCTACCACGGCGCCTCGCGCGAGACGGTGCAGGCCTTCTGCGCCGACGCCGACCTGTACATCAATCTGTCGGGCGGGTCGTGGTTCTGGCGCGACGAGTACGCGCGCATCCCGCGCCGCGTGTTCATCGACTCCGACCCGGTTTTCACGCAGCTCGCGCTCGCCAAGGGCGACCCGTGGTACGTGGACTTCTTCCGCGGCTTCACGCACCTCTTCACCTTTGGCGCCAACATCGGCACGCCGGCGTGCGACGTGCCCACCGGCGGCCTCACCTGGCACAAGACGTGGCAGCCGGTCGTGACCGGGGAGTGGCATGCCCCGGCGGTGCCGGCCGGAGACCGCTTCACCACGATCATGACCTGGAAGATCGAGAGCTTCAGCGACGTCGACGGCAACAAGGACAAGGAGTTCGTGAAGTTCCTCGACCTGGCCGGCCGCACCCCGCAGCGCATCGAGCTGGCCGTGAACGGCCCGCAAGACTTCCTGCGCGCCCACGGCTGGACGACGGTGGACGCGATGGGCGTGTCGCGTTCGCTCTGGGACTACCGCGCCTTCATCCAGGGCTCGAAAGCCGAGTTCGGCGTGGCCAAGCACGCCTACGTGTCACATCAGTCCGGCTGGTTCAGCGACCGCACCGAGTGCTATCTGGCGGCCGGGCGTCCGGCGCTCGTGCAAGACACCGGGTGGAGCGCGCATCTGCCCGAAGGCGTGGGCCTGCTGGCCTTCGCGACCCCCGAGGAGGCGCTCGCCGGGCTCGACCGCATCGCCACCGACTACCCACGGCATGCCGCGCGCGCGTCTGAGATTGCGCACGAGTGCTTCGAGGCGTCGCGCGTGCTGCCGGCGCTGCTCGAGACGGCCAGCCGATGACACGGCCGCTGCCCCAACCGCTGCCCCAGCCGCTGCGCATTGCGCAGGTCGCGCCCGTGGGCACGGCGGTGCCGCCGCCGCTCTCGGGATCGATCGAGACGATGACCTCGGTGCTCACCGAGGGCCTTGTCGCCCGCGGCCATCACGTGACGCTCTTTGCCACGGCCGACTCCGTCACGGGCGCCACGCTGCGGGCCACCTTCCCCCGCGGGTATCGCGAAGACCCCACCATGTGGCCCTGGGAGCTGTGCGAGCTCTTCAACGTGTCGGCGGCGTTCGAACGCGCGGCCGCCTTCGACGTGATCCATTGCCAGTCGGCCTATTCGCCGATGTCACTCGCGTTCGGCCGGCTCGTGCCCACGCCCGTGCTCCACACCGTGCACCATTCGCCGACGCCCGACGAAGTGCGCCAGTGGCAGCGCTATCCCGAGGCCGCGTTCGTCGCCGTGTCACACGATCAGGCCGCGCGTCTGACCGGGCTCACGCTGGCCGGCATCATTCCGCACGGGCTCGACCTGCAGCGCTTCGCCTTTCGCGCGCAGCCCGACGACTACCTGCTGTTCCTCGGCCGGTTCACCGAAGGCAAAGGCGTGGTGCAGGCGATCGCGGCGGCGCGGCGCGTGGGCCTGCGCTTGCTGCTGGCGGCGCAGGAGAACGACTACTACCGCGCGGTCATCGCGCCGCTCGTCGACGGCCAGGCCGTCGCCTACGTGGGCGAGGTTGGCCACGACGCCAAGACCGCGCTGCTCGGCGGCGCGCGCGCCTTGCTCTATCCAGTGCAGGCCGGCGAGCCATTCGGCCTGGTGCTCACCGAGGCGATGGCCTGCGGCACGCCGGTGGCGGCGTTCGATGCCGGCGCCGTGCGCGAAGTGGTCGACGACGGGGTCACCGGCGGCGTCTTCGCGTCGCTCGACGCGCTCGTGTCCGGCCTGCCGCGTGTGCTGGCGCTCGACCGCGGCGCCGTGCGGGCCACCGCCGTGCGCCGCTTCGGCGTGGAGCGCATGGTGGACGCCTACGTGGACGTCTACGCCGGACTCATCGCGCGCAGGCGCGAGCGGGCGTGACATGACGGCGCCCGGCCCGTCTCTGCACGGATTCGTGCTGCTCGGCGTGTTCGCGCACCCGGATGACGAGTCGCTGGCGTGCGGCGGCGTGCTGGCGCGGTGCGCGGCCCTGGGTGCGGCGGTGACGCTGCTCTGCCTGACTCGCGGGGAAGGGGGCCCAGGCCTCGACCAGGGCGACGGTGACGACGAGGACGGCACCGGCGACGGCGGCCATGACGGTCGGCGACGGCGGCTCGCGGCGCTGCGCACGCAGGAACTCGATGCCGCGATTCGCGTGCTCGGCGTGAGCGATCTCGTGGTGCTGGATCATGCCGACGGGATGTTGCCGTGGGTCGAGAGTGGGGCGCTCGACGCCGACCTCCGCGCCGCCCTCGACCGGCTGCGGCCCGACGTGGTCATCACGTTCGGCCCCGACGGCCTCTACTGGCATCCCGACCACATCCGCATCCACGAGCGCACCACCGCCGTGGTCGCGGCCGCTGGCGCCGCCGCGCCGGCGCTCTACTACGTGACCATGCCGCCCGGACAGATGCGCGCCGTGGCCGAGCACGCGGGCCTCGGCGCCGCGGTCGTGCCTGGTCTGGACAATCCCGACGCCTTCGGCGCGCTGGCCGAGCCGCCCACGCTGGTAATCGAGGCCGGCGTCCATGCCGCGCGCAAGCTGGCGGCGCTCAAGTGCCACCACAGTCAGTTCGACACCAGCCCGATTGCGCAGATCGCCGACGCCGACGCCGCCCGGCTCCTGGGCACCGAGCATTTTCGGCGGGCCGCGGTGGGCCGGACCGGGGTGACGTTCCTCGACCAGCTCGGATCGGCCGCGTCCGACGAGCACGCGTCGTCTGCAGGGTGAACCCATGCACGAGTCCCTGCTCGCGCTGCTTCGCTGCCCGTTCTGCGGTACTCGCCTTCAGCCAGTCGAGAACCTCGCGCTGGTCCGCGACCACGGGCGCATCCACGCCGGCGTGCTCGGCTGCGAGTGCTGCGCATTCCCCGTCGTGGACGGCATCCCGGTGCTCATCGCCGACGACACTGCGCGCGCGGCCATCGTGGCGCTCGAAGCCGGCCGTCCCGACGACGCGCGCGATGTGCTGCTGAAGCTCGAGGGCGAGCACCGCGCCGCCTTCCGCGCGCTGCTGGCGCGTGGGGACGCGGCCACCTATCGCGAGTTCATCGCGGTGCTGAGCCCCGACGTCGAAGGCACCTACTTCCTGTATCGCTTCTCGGATCCCACCTATGTGATGGCCGAGGGCATGCTGCGTGGCCTTGCGCAGACACCCGCGACCACGTCGCGCTGGGTGATCGACGTGTGCGGTGGCTCGGGCCATCTCACGCGCGTGCTGACCAGCCTGCAGAGCGCCAGCGCCGCTCCGGGTCCGGGCACGGTACTCGCCGATGTCTACTTCGCGAAGCTCTGGCTGGCCGCCCGCATCACCGCGCCGGCCTGCCATCCCGTGTGCTGCGATGCCAACCATCCGCTGCCGTTCGACGGCGACCAGTGCTCGATGGCGGTGCTGTCGGACGCGTTTCCCTACATCTGGCACAAGCGCCTGCTGGCCGGTGAGCTGATGCGTCTGGTGGGGCCGCGCGGGCTGGTCGTGATGCCGCACCTGCACAGCGCGCTCGGCGAGAACGTCTCGCCCGGCATGCCGCTCACGCCGTCGGCCTACGCCGAGCTGTTCGCGCCGCTCGCGCCCCGGCTCTATCGCGATGAGGATCTGCTCGGGCCGCTGCTCGACCGCGAGGTCTGTGACCTGGCGCGACCGGTGACCCCGGCCGGCATGGGCAGTGAGCCGTCGCTCACGCTCGTGGCCGGTCACGATGCCGCGCTGTTCCGCGAGTATGAAGTGCCAGCACTCACTGCCGTGACCGGCGCGATCGTGGTGAATCCGCTGTACCGCGTGACGCGACACGGCGCGGGGTCGACCCTTACGCTCACCTTCCCCACGCCCGAGTACGCCGAGGAGTTCGGCGGCTGCCGCCGCTATCTGCCTGATACGCTCGACGTGGCGGCGGATCTGTCTGGTGCACTCGACGTCGGCGCGCTCGAGTACCTGCTGGGCGCCGACTACCAGGCACTGCGCCGCCGGCGCGTGCTCATCGACGCGCCCGTGCGCTACTGCTGAGCGAACGCGTCGTAGGGCAGGCGGGTGGCGAATCGCCGGCTCGCCCATTCATGGATCACGACCTGCGGACGCTCCTGCTGGATGGTGCGCGGGTCTACGTCGTACTCCCACAGGTAGAGCGCGCGGCTGAAGTGCTCGGCCAGAAACGGCACCAGCGCCGAGCCGAACGAGTCGCGGTAGACGACCGCGCGCGGCAGATCCGGTTGCGCCACTTCGGTCGCGAGCCGGCCGATGTCGTAGCCGGTGTCGTCGCCAGGAGCCGGATCCGGCGGCTCGACGACGCGGGCCCGCGCGTCACGCGTGCGCAGCCGCGGGTCGTCCTCGCTGAGCCAGCGCTCGAGGCCGAGCATGCGCGCCAGATCCTTGCCCGGCGCACGTTGATCGCGACGATCGAACGCGCTCGCGGGCCAGGGCGCGAGTGCCGGCAGACGGCCGCCGTTCAGCTCGTGCAGCCGGCCCAGGATCTGCTGCGACGCCACGAACGCGCCCAGGTCGTTCCAGTGGCTGTCGGTGCGATGGTAGTTGCGCGCGTCACGCTTGGCCTCGAGCAGCACCGGCCGCAGGTCGAGTACCGGCACCATCGAGTGGGCGCGCAGGTGCGCCACGAGCTGGTCCGCGCGTGATGGACCGGGCGTGCGCTGCAGCCCGTCGGGCAGGAACTCAGGATAGATGGCGTGTTTGTCGGGCGCGATCACGAAGAGATATGTGATGCCGAGCGCCTGCAATCCGTCCTGCGTGTGTTGCAGCGTGGTCGTCCAGCGCGCCAGGTCGGCGTCGGTGAACGGCACGGCGTTGAGATGGTCGTCGAGCGCGCCGTCGCCGGCGTAGAAGAGCCATCCGTCCTTGCCGCGGATCACCGTGGGCGACGGCGACACGCGCAGCGCCAGCAGCCGGAAGGCGGCCTGCCATTGCACGAGGCGGCCGCGAAACGCGAAGTGATCCTGGAACCAGGTGGTGAACGCGGCGGGGAGGCGTGACACCGCCGGCCACGACGGCGCGACGACTGGCGCCGGCGCCAGGTCGCGGTTCTCGCCGCGCGTCACGCCCGCATCCACGCCTGCCAGGGTCGCGAGCCCGGGCAGGGCGAGCGTGGCAAGGAAGCACCCGACCACGAGGCGCTCCCACAGTGGGTGCAAACGCCACTCGGAGCGCTCGCCTGGTGGCGACGGGGCCGGGGGCGAAGACGATGGCGGGACGAGGGCGTCAGGAGGCACGGCGCACTGTCAGAAGCGGAAGTAGATGAAGGGGCTGTAGGTGCGCGCGGCACTCAGCATGATCGACGCGCCGAACAGTACGGCCAGCCCCACGGCTGCCACGGCCGACGGCGCCCACGGCAGCATCGAGCCGGTGTTCCCGGTGGCGCCGCTGCCCGCGCGCAGCAGGCGACGCGTGAGCCGCGGCACTACCGGCGTAGAGCCAATCACGCCGGCGCCCATGGCCAGCAACAGCTCCGGCGTGAGGTACCACGACCACGTGTAGGCCGTGGGCGCACCGTCGCCCAGGCCCACCAGCGCGCCGAGCATGGCGCCGGCGCCGCTGAGCGTGTCGGCGCGGAACAGCACCCAGCCGACCATCACGACGGCCAGGGCATACGCGTGTCCGGCCGCGCGTCGCGCGAGGCCACGCGCCGTGGGCGCGCGGCGCGACGGCGTCAGAGGCGCCCGCCCGGGCTCGCCGTCTGCACCCGCGCGCAGGCGCTCGATTACCAGGAACGCGCCGTGGAAGAGCCCCCAGGCCACGAACGTCCAGCTCGCGCCGTGCCAGAGTCCGCACAAGAAGAAGACCGTGACGAGATTCAGGTGCGTGCGGCCCGGCGACACCCGGTTGCCACCGAGCGGCACGTAGACGTAGTCGCGGAACCACGACGACAGCGAGATGTGCCAGCGCCGCCAGAAGTCCTGCACCGACGCGGCCGCGTAGGGATAGCGGAAGTTCTCGGGGAAGCGGAAGCCGAACAGGCGCCCGAGGCCAATCGCCATGTCGGAGTAGCCCGAGAAGTCGAAGTAGATCTGCAGGGTGTAGCAGACCACGGCCAGCCACGCGAGCGGCGCGGTGAGCTGCGCGGCCGGCAGCGCGAAGATCTGATCGGCCGGCCCAGCCACGATGTTGGCCACGAGCATCTTCTTGGCCAGGCCCACGATGAAGCGCCGGGAGCCGTAGGCAAGGTCGGCGCGGGCCACGGTGCGCGTGGCCAACTGTGCCGCGATGTCGCGATAGCGGATGATCGGCCCGGCGATGAGCTGCGGGAAGAGCAGCAGGTAGAGCGCGGCGTCGACCGGGCCCTTCTGCGCCACCGCATCACCGCGCTTCACGTCGACCACGTACGAGATCGCGTGGAAGGTGAAGAACGAGATGCCGATGGGCAGCGCGATCGCGGGCACGGTGAGCGGCGCGAGGCCGGCCACGGCCAGTAGCCCGTTCAGGTTGCTCACGACGAAGCCGGCGTACTTGAACAGGCCGAGCACGAGCAGGTTGGCGGCTACCGTAAGGCGCAGCAGGCGTGCGGCCGCGAGCGCGTCGCCCAGCTGACCCAGGCGATCGATGCGCAGCGCCGCCAGGTAATTCACCGCAATCGACGCGAGCATCAGCCAGGTGAAGGCTCCGCCGCCGGTGGCGTAGAACGCGATGCTGGCCACGAGCAGCAGCGCGTTGCGCGAGAAGCGTAGCGGCAGGGCGTACAGCCCCAGCAGCACGGGCAGGAAGACGAAGAGAAAGGTGGGCTCGGTGAACAGCACGAGAAATGGCGCAGACGAGACGATAGCCTGGATCGCCAGTCAGAGCCGCGGCCGAGGGGTATAATTCGCGCGTTCACGGATCGGCTCGCGCTTCGGCCCAGGCGCCAGCGAGTCGACGGCGATGACCCCTGATGGACGAGATCGCCCGCGTCGGCCGCTTCGAAACTGTCAGGCTGCTCGGCCGGGGGGGCATGGGCGAGGTCTACCTCGCCCGCGACCCGCTCATCGACCGGCTGGTCGCGGTCAAGTTGCTCAGCGGCACGTTCGATGACGACGCCCGCACGCGCTTCAGCCGCGAGGCCCGTGCCACTGGCCGCCTCGACCACCCGCACATCGTCACCATTTTCGACGTCGGTGAACACGACGGACGGCCCTTCATCGCCATGGAGTACGTGCCGGGCGTGACGGTCGGGGGCCTGATCCGCCAGCCGGCGCCGCCGCCGCAGGCCGATCTGCTGCGCCTGGTCGAGGACGCGTGCGCGGGACTGGCGTTCGCGCATCGTGCCGGGGTCGTGCATCTCGACATCAAGCCCGAGAACTTGATCCGTCGCGAGGATGGCCGCCTCAAGATCCTCGATTTCGGCATTGCCCGCATGGCGGCGATCGACGAGACGCAGACGCGGTCCGTGCAGGGCACGCTCCGCTACATGTCGCCCGAGCAACTGAGCGGCGGACCGGTCGACCACCGCAGCGACGTGTTCGGGCTGGGCTGCGTGCTGTTCGAGGTGATCACGCACCAGCCGGCCTTTGGCGGTAGCTGGTCCGAAGTGCTGGCGCGGATGACCCCATCGGCGCCACCCCGGCTCTTGGCACTGGCGCCGGCGGCGGCGCCGGCCCTCGAGCGAATCATCGCGCGTGCCCTGGCGCACGATCCGGCGCAGCGCTACGACGACCTTGAGACGCTGCGCGGTGAGCTGGCCGAGGTGCGGCGCGGGCTCGAACCGACGCTGTCCGACCCCGTCACGATCGCCAGCCTGACGACGAGGGTCACCCCGTTGGCGGCGCTGCTGCCGAACGCACCACCACACGGCAGACGCGGTCGAGTGGCCCTGGCCGCTGGCGTCGTGCTGGTGGCGGGCCTAGGCTGGGGGCTGTGGACCCGGCCGCCTGGGTCGACGAGTTCGACGCCCGATGCGCCGGCGCCAGCCTCTGGAGCGAAGCCCGCCGTTCCTTCACCGACCGTGATTGCCGCTCCACCGGCCCCTGTTGAGAACACCCGCGATGCCGCGTCCGCGGCGCTCGCATCGTCGGCGCGCGACGCACTCGCCCAGCGCGACCGCCGCGCGGCGCTCGCGCGGCCGCGCGCGCAACCGGATCGCTCGGCGCCGGTCGCCGCCGAACGCGCCGCCGCGGAGCCGCGCGCGCCGATTCCACCCCCGGGTCGACCTGGGGAAATCCTGCCGTCGCCGCCTGCCACGCGTAACGCCGGCCCCGGGACTGCTCAGCCGGCCGCGCCCGCGTCTACCGGGGGCGCCACCGAGGTGCCACGACCCTTGCCAGCGCGTGCCGATGAAGCGCCGGCGCGCGCCGCCACCGAGCCGCCACTACTGAGCGCTGCGCCGGTCGAACGTGCGGCGCCGTCGCCCGAGGTCGGGGTTCGCGCCGCCCTGGCGGCCTACGAAGCGGCCTACGCTCAGCGGGACATCGGCGCGTTGACACGGGTGTTTCCCGGATTATCGGCCGCGCAGTCGCAGGCCCTGGCGCGGACGTTTGCCGACGCCGAGCGCTACGGCCTGGAGCTGCGCATCCTCGGTGTCACCGTCAGTGGCGCGTCGGCCACGGCCACGGCCGACGTGACGCACGCGCTCGTTCCGAAAGTCGGCAATGCCTCGCGCAACACGGTGCGGTCCACCTTTCATCTCACGCCGTCCGGTTCGGCGTGGTTGATTGCCCGCGTCGACTCGACCCGCCGGTGAGCGCGACAGGCTCAGAAGCCGTAGTCGATGCCGATGATCGGCGTGACGCGGTCCCTCAAGCCGGCCTCGGTGAACGGCACGAGCAGTCCGGCGGTGACGAGGATGCTGCGCCACGGACTGAAGCGAAACGCGACCGACCCGAACGACAGGTTGAGATTGCCCCGCTCGAACTGCAGCTCGCGACGCACGGTGGTGTTGACCACATCCACCGGGCGGCTGCCCCCGCCGCCTCCGCCCCCGCCGGAGCCACTGCCGCCCACACCAGTGCCCGTGCCGCCCATCGCGTAGGAGAACGTCTTGTCGGCTTCGCGCAGGCGCCCAGCGTTCTGCAGCGATCGGCCGACCCAGTCCACCGCCAGCGTAGCCCGCGGTGTGATCGCCCAGTCGAAGCCGGCGGCCACGTTGATCTCGTCTCGCAGCCGCGTGTCGGCCAGCGCGCCGCGCGTGGAGAAGGTGTAGCCCGCGTTAAGGTGCGGCGAGAGGGTGCCGCGCGTGAACGAGCCAATCGCGTAGAGCTTGGTCTGCACGCCGCCGGTGCCGAGCAGGTTCGACTCGTCGCCGGTCGGCACGCGCACGTCGAGCGCCGCCGCCAGGCCGCCGCCCGCTGTCGACACGACACGGTACTTGCTGCGCAGCACGATGTCTCCGAGGCCGCTGGCGCTGCCTGACGCGCTGAACAGCGCGCGGTCGGGGTCGGCACCGGAAAACGCGTGAATCTCAGGTTCGGCCGCGGTTGACAAGCGCTCCACCGTGGCCAGCACGCTCGCACCCATCTGCACGCGCAGGAACGGCACTACCACTCCCAGGTCGACGCGCTCGTGCACCCCGTAGTTCACGGCGAACACCGATGAATCGGTGCTGAGGTTCAGGGCCAGTTCGGCCCGCACGAGGTCGCCTTCGAACGCCGGCGTGAGCAGCGATCCGTCTCCCTGCGCCACCGTGCCGCCGCCGCGGCTGCAACAGTCCACGTGCGGCACGTAGAACTTCACCGAGCCGCGCTGCCGCAGGTTGAGGCCCTCGAACGTGTCGTAGGTGGCGTGCTGATAGCCGTAGCCGACGCTGACGCGGCCGCGCCCGATCGTGAGCGCTCGCTCCGCGAAGGTCGGGCCGAAGCTTTCGCTGGTGCGCGTGAACGTGCCCATCGCAGGATCGAACGTGTAGGTGAAGCCGCCCGACGGTGACGCCACCGGGGACGTGGACAGCAGCGTCAGCAGCGTGCGGTTGAACTGCCGCGGCACCTCGAGTTGCGGGAGGCCGGGCTTGAAGTGCGCCTGGTGATTCGGCTGATCCGGCAGGTTGGTGGGCTGGAGGATGACGGCATTACCGAGCAACTGCGGCAGGATCTCCGCGAGCGGGAGGCGTTCCTGCGCATGTGCGAGCGCCGGGCTCATGCCCGCTACGAGTATCAACACGCCTGCCCAGCGGCGCCCTTGTCGGACCATCGAACTCATCGCTCCTCCAGCTGACAGCGGCCGACTTTCGCACATCGTGTTGCCCGCTGTCCATCGTGTGACCAGGCACGATCGGTCAGCTCGGCCGTGCGGCCCCGGCCGTCACTTCCCGTCACCGAACGCGGCGAGCAGCACGGGGGTGAGGGCGTGCATCTTCGCGACCGACGGACGGCGCGGGGTGAGTCCAGCGGTGAAGCCGCGCTGGCGCAGCCGATCGAGCACCGCCCGCCGATTGGTGATCACGTGGATCGGCACGTCCCACGGCGCGCCCTCGCCGCTCACCATGGCCGGCGGCTGGTGATCGCCGACCAAGATCATCACGAGGTCGCGGTCGGCGCGGTAGCGCAGATAGCCGCCGAGCGTGGCGTAGGCGTAGTTGAGCGCGCGCACGTAGCCGGGGCCCAGGTCGAGCCAGTCGGGCGGCCCGTCCCACGCCTCCTGCAGCGCCTGCGCGTCGTACGGCTCGGGCGAGAGCGCACGGCTCCAGTCGGGCTGATACGGGGGCGTGGGGGTGAACGGCGTGTGCGTGCTGATGGTCGGGAACACCACGAACACCGGTGCGCGCGGTGACGGCGCCACTTCGAGCGCGTCCATCTTGGCGAGGCAGAACTGGTCGGTCAGGTCCCACCAGCCAAAGGGCGGGCCCTGGTAGTCGAGGTCGAGCGCGGAGTAGATGCGATCGAAGCCGTAGAACTCGCCTTCGGGCCACTGGCTCTGGATGCCGGGCATGATCGCCACCGACCGGTAACCCTGCGTCGAGAACGCGGTGACCATCGTGTCGCGCTGCTGGGCCATGAGCCGCGTGTTGGTGGCGCCGTCGCGCACCTCGGTGCCCGAGAGCAGGCTGATGTGGGCGAGCCACGATTCGCCGCCGAAGGTCGGCGACTCGACGTAGGCCGACACGACCTCGCGACCAGTACCGGCGATGTCGGCGGCAAGGCGCTCTCGGCTGGCCGCGAGTCCGGTGGCAAAGGCCGGCCGTTCCCAGCTCACGGCGCCGTAGGACTCGACGAAGATCAGGAACACGTCGGCGCCGCGCACCTGCGCCAGGTTCGACGTCAGGTCGGGCGCCGGCCCCAGATCGCGCATGCCCGCGCCGCTCCACTCGTAGGCGAGCTGCTGCAGCTGTGCGGCCCACACGAGCGTGACCGGCGTGGCGACGCCTGGGAACTGCGGTGCCCGTTCGTCGAGCCGCTGCATGCCGCCCACCGCGAGCACGACCAGCGACAACGTGACCAGCGCGCGGCGCAGCCGGGCATCGCCCGTGGCCGCCATCACCCGGTCGAGCGACCACCGGATCGGCAGATAGAGCACCACCGGCACGAGCACGAGCGCGGCCAGCACGCCGGCAACCACCCACGGCTTGGCCACGAAGGCCAGCATGGCGCCCACGGCCGGCAGGTGCGGCATGTCCCAGTACAGATTGATGTCGCGGCCCCAGAGCGACTGCGACGTCACGGCGGCATAGCGGCCGAACACGAGCGCCACCCACACCGTCGCCAGTGCGGGCAGCACCGCGGCCCGCCGGGCCAGGACGGGACGGCGCAGGGCCACGAGTGCCAGCGTGCACACGGCCAACTCGGCCGACACGTCGCCGCTCAGGCGGATGAAGGGCGTGGGCCACAGGTTGGCTATCGTGAGCGACGCGTTCAGCAGCGCCAGGGCCAGGGCCAGCGCGGCCCAATGGGGCACGTCGCGTCGAGAATGCTGGTCGGTCACGGGATGCTGTCAGCGTACCTCAACCCCCGCGAATCGCTTCGAGCGTCTCCCCGGCCGCGCGTTCCGAGCCCCGTGTCCCGTGTCCCGTGTCCCGAGCCCCGAGCCCCGCTGTTCTAAGGCGTGAAGTCGCGAATCGCCGCCACGGTGGCCGCGTCGAGCTTCAGCAATAGCGCCACGAGCAGCTCCACCATCTGATCGAAGTCGCGCCGGTTGATTGCGCCGTTGTGCGCGTGCGTGTAGCGCGCCGGCACGAGCAGGTTCACGGTGGGCGCGCCGCCATTGCTCTTCTGTATCTCGGCCGAGTCATCGCCGTAGCCCTGCACGAGATCCAATTGGAGCGGCAGCGTCTTCTCCGCGGCGGTCTGCTTCACGAAGGCACTGCGGGCCGCCCGAGGAACACGTCGCCGGTGATGCCGCCTTCGATGGCAATTCCCAGGTCAGGCTTGATGACGTCCGATGCGGTGTGCGCGCCGCGCAGGCCGATCTCTTCCTGGGTCGTGATGGCGTAGATGATCTGATTGGGGTGGGGCGTGGTGGCCAGCCGCCGCACCGCCTCCACCACCACTGCGCAACCGACGCGGTCGTCCCAGCCCTTGCCCGGGTAGTTGGCCGTGCCGTTCAGTACTTCAAACGGCGCGTCGGGCACGATCGGGTCGCCCACCGAGATGCCCATCGCCCGCACCTCGGCCTCGGAGCTCGCACCCACATCGAGAAAGAGGCTGTCGCGCGGATAGACGCGCGTGCGCTCGTCGGCCGGCACCATGCCGCCCAGCTCGTCCATGTGCGCGTCGACCATGATGCGCGGGCCGGTCGTAGCTTGCGTGGCGATGATCGAGCCCATGCCGTCGAAGGTGATCGACGTGGCGTAGGGCCGCATCTGGTCGACCATCACCTTGCGGATCGGCTCCTCGAAGCCGGGTGCGCCAGCGGTGTTCGAGAGCAGGCGCAACAGCTCCACCGTGCGGTCCTGCGCGCCCGCCGAGACGCCGAACAGAGCGAGCGCCGCGGCCGTGAGGGTGAGTTGCAGACGCGAGACGGCCGTCGCGCCGCTTGGCGCTTGACCCGGCGCACCCGTGGTGGTGAGATCCGCGGATGCCGACCCGCCTGCTCGCCGTCGCCCTTGCCATGTTCTTGGCCTCGTTGTCGGTGGGCGCCGCGGCGCCGGACGACGATCCGGCCGCCGGATGGGACCAGGCCGCCGCCGCGCGTTACCTCGACGCCCGCATGGACGTGTGGTGGCAGAAGGCCAAGCCGCTCGAGAGCGGGGAGACCACGACCAAGTGCCTGTCGTGCCATACGGCGATTCCCTACGCGCTGGCGCGTCCCGCGTTGCGCAAGGCGATGGGCGTCACGACTGCCACCGCGCACGAGACGACCATTCTCGAGACCGTGCGCACGCGCATGGCGCACCTCGATGACCAGCAGCCGTTCTACGACCACACCGACGACAAGAAGATCGAGTCGCGCGGCGTGGAGGCGGTGCTGAGCGCATTCGTGCTCACCAGCCACGACGTCGGCGCTGGCACGACGACCCCCGATGCGCACACGCAGAAGGCGATCGCGCGCCTGTGGCAGGTGCAGCGCGCCGACGGCGCGTGGGACTGGCTCAACTTCGGCCTCGAACCGTACGAGACAGCCGACGCCGTGTTTCACGGCGCTACGGTGGCTGCCATGGCCGCCGGGTCGCCCCTGGGCGCGGCCGCGAGTCGCGGCGCCGACGGGGCGGCGGGCCTCGCCAGACTGCGCGGCTATCTGACCGCGAACCTGGCCTCGCAGCGCCTCTTCAACCGCGCGTGGGCGCTGCTGGCGTCGTCGCGTCTCACCGGCGTGCTGTCGACGGCCGAGCGCGACGCCATCGTGCGCGAGCTCGCCTCGAAGCAGCGGGCCGACGGCGGGTGGTCGCTCGCCGACCTGGGCGAATGGCGCTGGAGCAAGATCGACGCGCCGTACGCGTCGCCCGGCACGACCGACGCGGCGCTCATCGGCGCGTCCGACGCGTATGCCACCGGCCTCGTCGTCTATGCCTTGAAGCAGGCGGGACTGGGCACGCGGCCGGCCGTGCTGAAGGGCCTGACGTGGCTGCGCGCCACTCAAGAGGCCGAGCGCGCGAATGATGCGGCCTGGGCGCCGTGGCGGGCCCACTCGCTCAACTTCGACCGCGAGCACGGCGGCGACAAGGGCGAGCCGTGGCGACGGATGTTCATGTCCGACCTGGCCACGGCCTTTGCCGTGCTGGCGTTGCTCTAGCCCAGACGACGTGCGCATCCTCGTCGTCGAAGACGACCCCAGCATCGCGGAGTTCGTGGCGACCGGCCTGCGCCAGGAAGGCTTTGCGGTGGATATCGCCAGCAACGGCGTCGACGGCCTGGACCGGGCCAGCGCCCACCCCTACGATGCGGCCATCGTCGACGTGATGCTGCCGCGCCTCGACGGCCTGAGCCTGGTCGCGGCGCTGCGGCGCGCCGGCGTCACCACCCCCGTGTTGTTCTTGAGCGCGCGACACTCGGTGGACGACCGCGTGAAGGGATTGCAGACCGGCGGCGACGACTACCTCACCAAGCCGTTCGCCTTCCAGGAGCTGGTGGCGCGCGTGCAGGCGCTGACGCGCCGCGGTCAGCTGCCGATCGAATCGGCGGAACTCGCGGTGGGCGATCTGCAGCTCGATCGCCTCACGCGCCGGGCTAGCCGCGGCGGCACGCCGATCGAGCTGCGGCCGCGCGAGTTCGCGCTGCTCGAGTACCTGATGCGCCATGCCGGCAAGGTGGTGTCGAAGACCATGATCGTGTCGCAGGTGTGGAACTACAGCTTCGATACCGGCACCAACGCCGTGGACGTGCTCGTGCACCGGCTGCGCGACAAGATCGACAAGGACTTCGCGCCGAAGCTCCTGCACACCGTGCGCGGGGTGGGCTATGTCCTCAAGGCCGACTAGCGCCTTTGCCCGCGCCTTTCCGCTGCGCATCGCGCTGTGGTACGCGGGCCTGTTCGTGGCCAGCGCCGTGGCCGTGGCCGTGGTCACCTACCTGCTGCTCGCGCGCGCGCTGGCAGCGCAGGACCACTCGGTGCTGGAATCGATGCTCACGCGCTATGCCGCCGCGTACACGCGCACCGGGCTCGGCGGGTTGCAGCGGCTGATCGCCGTGGATGCCGGCGAGGGCCGGCACGAGCGCCTGCTCGTGCGGGTGATCGATGCCGGCGCGCAGGTGGTCTACTTTGCCGAGCCGCAAGGGTGGGACGGCTTCGATCTCGCGCGGCTCGATGCGCCCGCGGTGGTGCGGGCCGGATGGATGGTCATCGACAATCCCCCCGATGGCTCGGTGCTCGAGGTCGGCTCGGCGCGGCTGACCGACGGCGTGATCGTGCAGGTGGGGCGCAGCTCGCACGTGCGCGATGAACTGCTGGGCCATTTCCGCGAGCGCGGGCTGCAGGGGCTCGTGCTGGTGGCGCTCGTGGGGCTGGCCGGCGGCGCGCTGCTCACGCACTTCGCGCTGGCGCCGCTGCGGGCGCTCGAGGGCACGCTGCGGGCGATTCTGCGCACGGGGCGTTTCGACGCCCGCGTGGCCACGCGCGCGTCACGCGATCCGCTCGATGAGTTGGGCGGGCTCGTGAACGACATGCTCGGCCGCATCCAGGTGCTGCTGACCGGCATGCGCGGGGCCCTCGACAACGTGGCCCACGACCTGCGCACGCCGCTCACACGCCTTCGCGCGGTGGCCGAATCGGCTCTGCTCGCCGGCGATCCGGCCGCGATGCGCGACGGACTCGCGCGCGCCCTCGACGAGGCCGACCGCGTGAACGCCACGCTGACGGCGCTGATGGACATCTCGGAAGCGGAGACCGGCACGATGGCGCTCGATCGCGGTGCCGTGCTGCTGGCCGAAGTGGTGCGCGAAGCGATCGACCTCTATGCCGACGAAGCCGAGGACAAGGGCGTGACGCTCGCCTCGACGGTGCCGCCGCATCTGGCGGTGGTGGCCGACGGCACGCGGCTCCGCCAGGTGCTGGCCAATCTGATCGCGAACGCCGTGAAGTACACCAGCCGCGATGGCCGCATCGACGTGGCCGGCACGGCACAGGCCGGGAACGTGATCGTGACGATACGGGATACCGGCATGGGCATTGCCGGCGCCGACCTGCCGTTTGTGTGGGACCGCCTCTATCGCACCGATGCCAGCCGGGCCAGCCGCGGACTTGGCCTGGGGCTGTCGCTCGTGAAGGCCATCGTCGAAGCGCACGGTGGACAAGTGGGCGTCACCTCGGCCCTGGGAGAGGGCACCGCGTTCTCGATCACGCTCCCGGCCGCGTAGCCCGCACCGCCGTGTGCCAGCGAACCTGTCACGTTTGTCATCGTGGAGACACGACTCGGACACCCGCTCGCGCGTCCAATTCAGTAAGGCGTACGCACCGCGCCACTGGAGGAACGTTCCGTCATGACCAATCTCAACTCGCGTCCGTCGCGGCTGCTGGCCACCTGGGTCCGCGCCGCCATTCTGGGGCTGGCGACTGTGGCCGCCGTGGCCAGCGTGTCTGGCATCCGCGACACGTTGTCGGCCGCCCCGCAGCCGCCAGCGGCCCGCCCCGCGCCGTCGGCGCTGCCGGCGCATTCCCAGTCGTACAGTGCCGTCGTCGACATGGTGGCGCCGAGCGTCGTCACGATCCGCGTGCAGAAGCAGGCGGAGGCCAGCAACACCTCGCTGCCCGCGCCATTCCGCGAGTTCTTCGGCAACCGCGGCGGCGGGCCCAAGCGGCGGCGTGAAGGCGGGCTCGGCTCGGGCGTGGTGGTGCGCGAAGACGGCCTGATCCTCACGAATCATCACGTCGTGGAAGGCGCCGACACCATCCGCGTGGACTTCGCCGACGGCCGCTCCCTGGTCGCCACGCTCGTGGGCAGCGACGCGCCGAGCGACCTCGCGGTGTTGCGTGTGCCGGCCAAGGGGCTGCCGGCCCTGCCGTTCGGCAACTCCGACGACATGAAGGTCGGCGACGTGGTGCTGGCCTTTGGCAACCCACTGGGCGTCGGCCAGACGGTGACGATGGGCATCGTGAGCGCGAAGGGCCGCGCCACCGGCGTGAGCGACGGGTCGTACGAAGACTTCCTGCAAACCGACGCGCCGATCAATCAGGGCAACTCGGGCGGCGCGCTGGTGAACCTGCAGGGCGAGCTCGTGGGCATCAACGCGCAGATCGTGTCGCCGTCGGGCGGCAACATCGGCCTGGGCTTCGCGATTCCCTCGTCGATGGCCAAGGCCGTGACCGAGCAACTCGCGCGTGACGGCGTGGTGCAGCGCGCCAAGCTCGGCGTGACGGTGCAGGGGCTGACCGCCGAATTGGCCGAGAGCCTCGGCGCGGCCGACGCCCGTGGCGCGCTCGTGAGCGCCGTGGAGTCCGGCGGTCCCGCCGATCGCGCCGGCCTGAAGCAGGGCGACGTCGTGGTGGCAGTGGACGGCAAGCCGATGGCCGATGCCAACGCGATGCGCAATCAGATTGCCGGGGCGCGGCCTGGTAGCTCGGTGCCGATCGTGGTGCGGCGCAACGGCCGCACCGAGACGGTGACGGCGCGCCTGGCGGAACGGGAGCGTCCGGTCGACGACCCGCGCGCGGCGGGTAGCTCGGGCCACGGCGAAGGCGGCTTCGGCATGGCGGTCACGCCGCTCACGCCGCAGGTGGCCGAGGAGCTCGAGCTGCCGCGGTCGGCGGCCGGGCTGGTCGTGACCGGCGTCGATCCGTCGGGTCTCGCGGCATCGGCGGGCATGCAGGCCGGTGACGTCATCAAGTCGGTGAACGGCCAGGCCGTGACCTCGGTGACGTCGCTGCGCACCGCGCTCGAGGCGCGTCCCGACCGCCCGGCGCTCGTGCTGGTCAGCCGCAAGGGCGCGGATGCGTTCGTGGCGCTGCCTCGCGCGGAGTCGTAATGCTCAGGATGCTCGTCGGGGTGGCGGCCGTCGCCGCCTCGACGGGCCGCGCCCTGGCGCCCTTGGCCCTGCACGACGGGCGGCCCCCTTAGACCTGCAACTCGCGGGAATCCCCTTGCCCGACACGTCGGCCACGCGCAGCAGCGTGCGACCGTTCGTCGAAGGGCACGACGTCGTAGACCTCGCCGCCAATCGGCTCGGCCGGTCGTCGCGCCGTGTCACGATGGCGCACCGAAGTCTCCTGGCCGTTCGAGAACTGACTCGGCCTATCCTTGGAGCGCGTTCATGCGCTTTTCGCACTTCCCTTCACGCCCGGCCTGGCGCCGCCTTGCGGTGGCGCTGTCGATCATCCCCGCGGCCCTGTGGCTGCTGGCGTGGGCGCCGGCGCCGGCGGTGTCGCGCACGCTGTCGATTGTGGGCACGACCGATCTGCACGGCCGCATC
>Ga0335394_10001505_pt1 | contig 26291 bp, 19 predicted proteins | sample MAT03_FD_205741 | JGI IMG/M metagenome (GOLD analysis project Ga0335394, IMG submission 205741) | Freshwater microbial communities from Lake Fryxell liftoff mats and glacier meltwater in Antarctica - MAT-03 (spades assembly) (version 2) ...
TAACCCAAGTTAACCAATGAATGTGTATTTCCCTGGCAAATCCAGGCTCCCCAGTAAAAGGGATGTTCTAACGGCGTGTCTTGTTCTTGACAATTAATTTTACTATTTACTGTTAACTCTTTGACTGCCAAAAGTTCTTTTAGCACTTCTAGACCCAAAGCTGATTCCCGTAATTGTTTAACTGTAATTTTACGTATATAATTCTGAGCAGAACGTAACGCCTCAGCCCGACCCATCCCAGACTGCAAGTTATCGAAGAAACTCTCCATCAGTAGAGCCGTTACTTTGTCAGGAACTGGCCACAGGCTCATCACCAGAGTTTTTGTACCCGCGACGGCAAAAGCGCGACGTAATCCAAACACACCTTCGCCAATTTTAATATCTCCCCTGGCAGTATCACAGGCAGAAAGAACCGTTAACTCATTACTCGACAAATCTAAACTGGCAATATCTTGGGCAAAAACAAAGCCTTTACCTGCGGCTTGAGGAAGTTTCCCACCAGTCAGCCAAGTATTAGCACCTGCCAAGGCCAGTCCAGAACGCAACATAGGATTTTCTACCTTAGTTGTTCGCAGACGTTCCATGCTCAATAGATTACGTCTTTTAGTGACTGATACAGAATCGCTTTGGAATAAGCCATGAGTCGCAATTAGCATGATACTGGGACACCCACTACTGGTCAGGCGGGTTTCTACTGCCTCTGCACCTAAGTATAATTTGGCATCAGATAATTTTTTTGCCACACTTTCTCCCAAAAACCTTGTCCCAGTAGCGCGGAATAAGCCTTTTGTAGTGAGAGTAGTAAGTAATTCTGGTATTTCTGGTGTTGGTGCGTTGCCACTTTCTCGATCTGTGTCTGCATCTGCTGTTAAATCAAAATCAGGATCGGCGATAATTAATGGTGCAGAGATAGAACCTGTCGGTATCTGAACTTTGCTACGGAGAATTTCTCGCCCGACGCTCAGATAACTGATGGTATACTCGTCCGTTAATAGACTTGAGCCGATGACATCAATTGGTAATATCTGAAATGGCACTAAATTTAAGTTACCATCGGGTGCAATAATCAAATGTCTACAATTTTTCACCAAGTCACGGATCGGGTGAAAAATTGCTTGACTCAGTTGTATCGCATCTGTGGGATTATATGACTTAATTTGCAGTTTTGGTGCGGAACTACTTTTACCCCAGGCTAATGTGGTGTGGGTGTAGTCAGATGCTTGTAAGCGAAATACTTGAATCAGTGTGTCAACTGTTTCGGCTGCTCCTAAATCTACCATCTGCACGGCATCAGGTTTTCCGGCTGTAAAAATAAATGCTAAATACCGCGCCGGATGCCATTGTGTTTCTCCCTGCGCCTGGATTGCCTGAAAATCAAATACGTCGAAGCGGACAAACTCGACCAAAATGGAGTTAGGCGGTAAAGCTAGTGCTATGGCCTGACGGTCAAAAATTTGCTCAGATAGCTGAATTTCTGGAACTTGTGCCGCTAATTGTTTTTGTAAGTTGTTATGTCTGCTTTCCAGTTGTCTCAAGTTTTCTTGGTATGTAGCTAAGTCATCTGTTTCGGGAACTGCAAAAGTGAGATGGATAATTTGATTACTGAGGTCACGCAGTTGACGGAATTTTGCTGTTAGTTGCGGGTAGCGACCGTTGTAAAATGCCTCATTTTGAGCCGCTAGAGCCGATGCAGTCAAGGCTTTGCGTTTGAGGACAAAATCGAATGCTGCTAGTTTGGCGTTGTCTGAGTCAGCAAGATGATTGCAGACTAGCGATAGAAATAAGTCAAAATTATTTCTGATTTTTTGCAAAAAGGCTAGGCGATCGCTCTCAGAACTAAAGGCAAATATATTTTGAATAACCTTATCATTAATTTTACTTGCTTGCACACGACATAACAAAGATTCCTCTGGACGATGAGTAGCCGCTAATAGAGTCGCCAAATTATTTAAGCTAAACGCCACATCGGGATGTGACTCTCCTAGTAAGCGTTTTCGCATCGCTAAAGTTTCTAAATACTTCTGTTCGGCTTCTTCGTAGCGTCCCAAAGAAAAATACAATTCTCCCAAATTATTCAAACTATTAGCAATTAGTATATGTTCTTCACCAAATAATAATTTTCTCAGATTTAATGTTTCTAAATGTAGCTTTTCTGCTTCTGGATAACGCCCTTGAAAATCATAAATAACACCCAAATTATTCATACTACTAGATACGTGTGGGTGTTCATTTCCAAACACAGTTTTAACAATTTCCAATGCTGATAAAAGTAATGACTCTGAGTGATCGTATTGAGTTAGATCATCATATAATACAGCTAAATTGTTGAGACTAGTTGCAACAGATGGGTGACGCTCTCCTAACAAGCGTTTCCCCATCGCCAAACTTTCTAAATGTACTTGTTCTGATTCCGAATATCGTCCTTGTATGCGGTAAAGTGCTGCTATCTGGTTTAAAGTATCAGCAATAACTGGATGCTCATTACCTAGTATATTTTTTTGAATTTCTAAAGCTTTAAGATATTTTTGTTCAGCTTGAGAATAATTACCTTGTGCTTCATCAAGTCCTGCCATATTATTAAAAATATGGCCAATTGACCGATGTTCTTTTCCCAATAATCTCTCCAGCATTGGTAATGCTTGTAAATACTGTTGTTCTGCCTCTATGTAGCGTCCTTGGTATGTATAAACTACTGCCAAATTACTTAAACTCTCGGCAATATCAGGGTGTTCTCCAGTAAACAACCGCCTTCTCAGAAAATAAGCTTCTAGATACTTCTGTTCAGATGCTAAATAGTTACCTTGAATTAGATAAACCTCTCCTAGATGATCCAAACTATTAGCAATATCAGGATGCTCCTCACCCAGCAAGCGTTTTCTCATTGATAAGACTTCTAAAAACCTTTGCTCTGCTGCTATATAATTTCCCCTATCCTGATAAATACCAGCAATATTGCTCAAAATAGATGCTATATATGGGTGTTCATCACCTAATATGTTTTGACAGATTTCTAATGATTTTAAAAACTTGATTTCAGCTTCTGAGTAGCGCCCTTGGGCATCATACAATTTTCCCAAATTATTCAAGCTGCTAGCAATATCAGGATGTTCTTCTCCAAATAACTGTATTTTCATTGTTAATGCTTCTAAGTGCATTTCTTCGGCATCAGCATAGCGTCCTAATGATGTATAAAGAGCAGCTAAATTAGTTAAAGATTGAGCAATATCAGGATGTTGCTCATCAAATAAGCATCTTCGCATTGCTAAAGCTTCTAAATGCACTTGTTCAGCTTTGAGATATTGTCCTTGTTCTCGATAAATTTCTCCTAGATTGTTTAAAGTAGTAGCAATTTCAAAATCTTCTTCCCCATAACATACTTTCCACAATTCTAAAGCTGATAAAAATAGTTCTTCTGCTGCTGGATAGTTACCTTGAGCATGATAGAGTGCTGCCAGATTATTTAAAGATTGAGCTACATCGGGATGCTCTAAACCAAAGAGTCTTTTTCTAATATTTAAAGTTTGTAAATATAAAGGCTCTGCTTCTGAGTAACGTCCTTGTATGCGATGTAATTCTGCTAGGTTATTCAAGCTATCACAATATACTGAATGCTCAGTTAGCTGCTGATTTTTTGTCCCGATATCGATAGCTTGTTGAGCAATAATTATTGCTGTTGCTAAATAACCTTGTCCAGCCAGGTTTACAACTTCTAAATTAAGTTGAATTAATTGGTTGATGATTTCTTCCATAAGGCAATTTTAAAAAAGTATTTCTCCCCATTGATGTTGGGTTGCCTTCCGCTTAAACCCATCTACATTTGTCACTTAATTTCATATTCTGTATACATAATTTTACAGGCTGGCTCATGACTGACAAAATTGAATAATTGAGTGAGATGCTCTTCTCTTAATTCTAACGGTTCATCATTTTCTTGAGGTAGCCAATTTAAAATAGGAGCTGTCTCTGTAATAACTGCAAAAATTATTTCTCTACCAGGTATTCCTTCAATTTTAAAAGAATTCATTGGTGAATCTTCTTGTGGTAAAAATGTTTTCCCTTGATTTAAATATGTATGAGGTGCAAAACACGAAGGACAAAAACACCAAACTTTTTCAGATGTATCTTTTTGGAGAAGTAATAAATATCCTGGATTTTCCAGATTGATTTCAAACCGAATATGATTGCCTATAGATACAGATTTTTCATATATACTGTTATTCTGCCAACTCCAACCTAATGTTTGTTCTTTAACTAACACCAAACCCATTTCTTCAGTAGGATGACCTAATGATTGTAGTTGATGCCAAATTTCTGCAAGTGGTGTGAGTGATTGTTTGTGAGTTTCTGTTGTTGTGAAATCTAAATTAGAAGATAGGGCGATATCTTGCCAATCTAATTCCAGCATCGTGCAGATTTCAATGAAAATAGTATAACTAATGGGTATACCGTTAAAAAATTTACTAATAGTTGCCCAAGATGCAACATGGACATCATCAGCTAACGCTTGTTGAGTCCAGTTTTTGCGTATCAGGGCATACTTAGCTCTTTCAATACCTTTTGGTGAGGCTACTAATGTCCGTTTGGGCATAGGAAAGTTAAAAGGCAAAAGTAAAAAGTGAGAAGATAAGCTGTCGCGCACTAACAAAACACATTTTTGTGTTGACTGATTATATAATTTATAGTCCTATTAAGTAGGTGGGTGAGAAAATTTATAACTATGTCATTGCGAATGGAGCGTTCGCGCTTGCGTCTCGTAGAGAAGCGAAATGAAGCAAGCACAAGGGTCTTGAGGTTTTTACATTTTGTTACATAGTTCGGTTTATTTCAGCCCACCTACTTAGCTTAACTATCGTAAATTATATACAAAGTTATATACTCTGGCAAAAACTTATATAGGTACTTATATAGCTCTTAGCGAGAATTAAATTAAAGGTCAAAAAAAAATAGAGATTTACCTTTTAACTTAAATCATGTTCACTATCGAACAATTGAACTTCGCTTGGAGTCAAGTCCGTGCGGGAAGTCGTAGTGCTGGTGTGGATGGAATTAGTGTTGACTTGTTTGCAGCTTCGGTTGATGAACAGTTATCTGTTCTACTGCGCCAGTTACAACAGGAATCTTATCATCCTAGCCCCGCTAAAGGGTTTTATGTAACTAAAAAAACTGGAGGTAAGCGATTAGTTGGTATTCCGACTGTACGAGATAGAATTGTCCAACGTCTGCTGTTAGAGGAATTGTATTTTACCCTAGAAGAAACCTTTCTTGATTGTAGTTATGCCTATCGTCCAGGGCGGAATATTCAACAAGCAGTACAGCAATTGTTCTCGGATTATCAGTATGGTTCTACTTGGATTATTAAAGCTGATGTTGCTCAGTTTTTTGATAATTTATCTTGGGCATTGCTGTTGACTAATTTAGAAGCGTTGCGGTTAGAAAGTACAGTCTTGCAATTATTAGAACAACAGATTAAAGCCGGGATAATCATTGCTGGGCAGTACGTTAATTTTGGTAAAGGTGTATTGCAAGGTGGGATACTTTCTGGCGCATTAGCTAATTTGTATCTGACCGCTTTTGACAAAAAATGTCTTGGTAATGGGATTAATTTAGTCAGATACGGGGATGATTTTGCTGTTGCTTGTAGTAGTTGGTCGAATGCTAACCGTAATCTTGACCAAATTATAGCTTGCTTGGCAAATCTCTATCTGAGTTTGCAACTAGAAAAAACCCAGATTTTTGCACCCCATGAAGAGTTTAAGTTTTTGGGCTACCGCTTTGCCAATGGTCATGTTTATGCGCCACCACCACCAGAATCAAAATTGACGGGGGAATGGTTAGTTAACGCTTCAGGTACGCCTTACTTTCGCCCAAAACAACGTCCATTTAAATTTGTTTCCCGTCCCCCAAAGGCTTGTGATATCAGCAAGCCTGTCAGTTTCCCTAGCGCTCCTATTTCTCATCTTTGGCAGGATTCTATGACTACACTATACATAACAGATCAAGGTGCTTATTTAAGCGTCAAAAATCAACAATTCCAGGTTTTTTATCAACGGGAATTACGAATTAAAATTCCTGTAGTGCGAGTGACGAATATTGTGTTGTTTGGTTGTTGTAATGTTTCTCATGGTGCTGTGAGTGTAGCACTACAGCGACGGATTCCGATTATGTATTTGTCGCAGAAGGGGAGATATTTTGGCAGGTTACAAGCGGAAGGGATGGCGAAGGTTGAATATTTGGCGCGTCAAGTTGAATGTTCGCAAAATCTTGAGTTTACTAGGAAGCAAGCTGAGGCTATTGTCCGAGGCAAATTGCATAATTCCAGAATTATGTTGATGCGGTTGAACCGTCGGGTGAAATCTGATAAAGCGACTCAAGCCATCGCTCAATTAGAATTGTTTATGCAGAAATTACCATTTGCTGAAGATGTGAATATGTTGCGTGGCTATGAAGGGATAGCTGCAACAACGTATTTTCAAGCTTTAGGTTCATTGGTGACAGGGGAATTTGCCTTTGAAAAGCGCACTAAACGGCCTCCTACTGACCCAATTAATAGTATGCTGAGTTTAGGGTATACATTATTGAGTCAAAATGTTTACTCATTAATCCAGGCAGTAGGGTTACATACCCACTTTGGCAACTTGCACGTACCTCGTGACAATCATCCAGCGTTAGTATCTGATTTAGTAGAAGAGTTTCGTGCTTTGGTTGTTGATTCTCTGGTAGTATATCTGGCAAATCGAAACCTGTTTACAATTGACGATTTTACTTACCCAGATGAACGCAATGGTGTGTATTTTCAACCCCATGCACTTAAAAAGTTTCTCAAACACTGGGAGGAAAGGCTACAAACAGAAGTGACGCATCCTCATACAGCTCAGAAGTTGCCTTACCGTCGGTGTATTGAGTTACAGGTACGTGAATATATTGCTTGTTTAATGGGTGAGGTTGAGGTTTATCGTCCGATGATTTGGGATAAGTAAAACTTAACTGTTTGCTCGTTTCGGGGCTGAAGTCCAAAGCCCCAAACCCTGATGATTTCGTTGGCAGCCCCGGCAAGCCGATCAATTAAGGGTTCGGGGCTTTTTCTCTGAGGGGTAATTCTCAATTTCGGGTATTTATTTTGGATAAATTTGACAAGCCCCGAAAATCTGCTGTAGGATGACCTCTGGGTAAAGCTTTTAGAAGCTAGCCCTTTAAACTTCTTCGGAAGTTGAATTAATGGAAACAGTTTGTTGACTCGCTGTTACCGGTTATTGAACCATACAAACTTTAAACTTCTTCGGAAGTTGAATTAATGGAAACTTCAACACTTCATCGCCTTTCTGATTGCCGTTTGAAGCTTTAAACTTCTTCGGAAGTTGAATTAATGGAAACTAGAAACAGAAAGAAGCTTACGCTTCTTCTTCTGATCTTTAAACTTCTTCGGAAGTTGAATTAATGGAAACTTGCCTTGGCTGGTTTATCCCCAGCAGATAAATTATCTTTAAACTTCTTCGGAAGTTGAATTAATGGAAACATGCGGGTGCGCTTGATGGGGTTCATCCTCTAGTTCTTTAAACTTCTTCGGAAGTTGAATTAATGGAAACCTGCAATAATCCAAGCATTCACCCCAGCATTCAACCCCTTTAAACTTCTTCGGAAGTTGAATTAATGGAAACCTGGTAAAACGAGCCAGTTTAGTCAGTATAATTTTTTCCTTTAAACTTCTTCGGAAGTTGAATTAATGGAAACCAGAAACGTTAGTCGTTCCTCCGTTTTTCTTAAATATTCTTTAAACTTCTTCGGAAGTTGAATTAATGGAAACTTTGGTTTTTAAGCAACAAAACCATCTCCTGAAGTCCTTTAAACTTCTTCGGAAGTTGAATTAATGGAAACTGGCGATAGCGGCTGCTTCAGGTGCTGTCACGCCACTTTAAACTTCTTCAGAAATTGAATTAAAAAATATAGCAAATCAAGTCGGAGTTATAAGCTCCGACTTTTTTATTGCCAACTTATATACATGACCAAACTTATATACAAACTTATATACAAAGATTTCCTAGTTATACACGAGGTTATATACCCTCCTGAGAAGATAGGAATAAGTCAAAAATAAAAAGTCAAAAGAAAGATGAATTCAATATTTTTTTTGCCTTTTAACTTTTGCTTTTTACCCCTAAATCTTTCACTCAGATAAATCTATGTCCACAATTTATCTCACCGAACTGGATATATCATTCCAAATCCAACACCCTTATTTAAAGGTATTTCACCAACAAAAACAACGCCTTTGCAGCCGGATTAGCAACATCAGCCAATTTATCATCTTCGGTAACATCCATCTCCCCAAAGAAGTAATTAAAATTGTGATTTCTCATCAAATTCCCGTCTTATATTTAACCCCAGACGGTGAATTTTTAGGACACTTAGAAAACCCATCTCAACTGCAAGGAAAATATCTCACCTCCCAACGCCGACGCGCACGCGATATTGAATTTAACCGCGCCACAGGAGAAAGTATTATTTGGGCAAAATTACATAACCAACAGGTTTTTCTCCAAAATTGGACTCAGCACCACGCTAACTACACAACCCAACGGGCGTTAAATTATCTGACGCTGCTAATGGATAATCTACCTTCTTCAACATCCATCGAAGAACTGCGCGAATACAATCAAGAGGCTGATAATATCTACTACTGCGCCATTGCGTCCTTACTCAGCTTCTATAACAACGGATGTCCACATACAACAGCAAAACAAGTTAGCAAACTGCTAAACCTGGGAAATCAACTGCTGCATCAATATATTTACACTCTACTGAACACAGCCGGACTCCACCCCAATTACGCAATTTTACACCGCGATAGTCGTCACGAATTTCCCTTAGCGTGGGACTTCGTGGCAGAATTTCGTGCAGCAATGGTTGATGATTTGGTGTTAAACTTTGCCCGCAATCTGGCCAATTTTCACCTTAATGGCAACGGCAACGGGAAAAAACCCCAAACCCTCCTGCAACGCTTTCTCCAGCACTGGGAAAGACAACTGCGAACCTTTATACTGCATCCCTATGCAGGAGAAGTTAGCTACCGCCAGTGTATGGATTTACAGGTACGAGAATATATTGCGTGTCTGCTGGGTGATGTGGAATATTACCGTCCCCTAGCTTTAAAGTTTCATCCGGCACATTTAAACTTGACCAATGCCAGTGAAAATAAGCAAGTAGCGTTAACCTTGGTGAAGTAATCATGTTTTACCTGGTTTGCTACGACATAGTTAGCGATACCCGTCGCAACAAAGTGGCTAAACTCCTAGAAGCTTACGGGTTGCGAGTGCAAAAGTCGGTTTTTGAGTGTGTATTAGATGAAAACCAGTACACAACTCTATCTAAATATCTTGTTCGACTGGTAAACAAACGCGAAGACCAAGTGCGATTCTATCCGATGTCTGCACATACTCGTTGCAAAATCGCTGTTTTAGGTACGCAACCGCAGTTGGTAATTGACGATGCGGCGTATATTGTCTAATTCGGAATTTTCACCAAGATTTTACCCTACTAAAAAGACCAATATGAACGCTCCACCGCAAGAGTGAAAACATCTCTACGCTTTCGGTCAAGTTTGGATATTCGGAAACTATTGAATGCAGATTCCAGCTATCAAATTCCGTTTAATTTTTACTTCCAAAGTTCAAAAAAAACTTGACAACTTACCATCTTCAGACCGCAAGCAATACAACAAGGCTTTTGAATGTTTCGCTCAATATGGCCCAGCTTATCGGAGTTTTAGAACACATCGATATCGTTGCAAAGATGGTGATATTTGGAGTTCTTCTGCATCGATGGTGAAACGATTTTACTGGCGTTACATGGAGAAAACAAGTATTGAAGTAACACATATAGATTCACATTAATGAAGTAAAAAGTCAAAGCATTTTCAAGGGAGGGCTTTTGGTTTTTTACCTTCTCTTCTTTTACCTTTTCACTCTTGACTTATTTCTATGCCCAACCCTCGTCCATTACAAATGCGAGAATTACGGCTAATTTCAATGTACAGCAATTTGGAATTTGGTATGACACCACAGCAATTCTATTCCAAATGGGCAGTTAGTTATGAGCAAATAGCTCTAATCTGCTCTCGTTCTGATTCCACTGTTAGGGGCTGGTTTAGAAATGGGCGTAACCAACGCTATCCTACACCCAACGATTTGCGCCATCTGGCTTTGATGAATTTTCTCTTAGAACATTTTGAGGAGATTCCCGAACATCTTGTACAACATTTATGTTTGAATAATTCGGATGAATACACTATCTAATGAATTTGTCAATATCAACTCGAACTGTCTTGACTAAGACCTTCTGAATTAAGGTATTAACTAGCAACTTCAAAGCGCATTACAACAAGTCAAAAGGCAAAATACTTTTTATTTTGCCCTTCGGGTTCGCCACTTGCTTTATGCCGGGGAACCCGTCCACCGCAGTGGCTCACATTGTAACTTTTACCCTTTAACTTGGAGCGTAGCTACTATGACCTATTTTAAGCAATTGCATCCGTGGTGTGTGACTCGCTGCTTCCCCAACCAAGAGCCTTTGGATGTAGCGCGATTTCGCCGTCACAACGATGCAGCTGCTTATTTACAAGTGCTGCAAGGCTCAGTCAAAGATATCGTATTTGCGATACATTTTGACACACAAGCGAGAAAAAAAACTGAAAGATGATGCTTTGAGTTGACTGACTTCATTTGAAGTCGAATTAATGGAAACACCTGCGTTCAGTTAATGCCAATTCACTTTGTATTTGTATTACCCTATATTCTGTATAAGGATATTATGGGGTAATTTTATGTGGCAAATATTTTGTTAAGTGGTAAAAACTCATACTTCAATACCCAGTTTATCTTAGATGATAGCTGGGGATTTTTTTGATTAAAGAAGATAAAATATCAACAGGTAGAAAATTTGAGTGAGGGTTGATAATTCTTGTCAGCAACAAACTCGTAACAGATTACATCACCAATAACACGCGATCGCTGTCCTAAAAATAAACAAAAACCAACAGGTGCAAATAAAACCAGATGTAGACAAGTTGCACCATACTGTTGACGATACTGACGAATCAGTGCTTTCGCGTGAATAGACAGTGCTACAGCATCCGCATTGGAATTAATTGCTTTTTCTCCAATCCCCAACTCCGGTTCTGCGTAGACCATCAAACTATATTTTATTGAGGAATTATTATACAGATGTTCTACGTCTGTTGAGGCATCACCAGTAATAGCTAAAGCAAATAAAAGATGCTCTCCTACTTCACCTTTTTGCTTGATGACTTTAAACTTAGCATCGGAAGCGGTGACATCAGAACGCCACAATTCGTCTTTTCCTAGCGTTCTTTGCTCAACTTGTAGAGTATATCCCTCGGTATCTTGGAATGTATAACCGATCGCAAATGCTGCACTCAAAGGCAATCGGCCCCTGATGTCAACAGTCAATGCACTTTTTCCCTGAGTTAAATAGTTACGTGCTTTTTCTAGACTAGGAAGTAATATATTATTCCACGTTTCTTGGTCTGCAATCCGACGAGGTTTAGCCTTCATGTCAAAATGCTCTGTCCAGTCAAGTTCAAGGGTTGGTGTATTGCTAAAACTTTGCTTTAACCAACCATGTATCCACAGACTTGCAGTGAGATTGGGATCTGCTTTCTTTTTTAAAATCGGGGTATCTGCTTCTTGAATTCCAGCCAAACGGATGCTGCTACAGCCAAGCTTGTAAGCAAACTCATAATCTTTACCTGCACCAAGCGCGTCGTAGAAACCAACAGCAAATTCTATCGCCGCTTGATCGCCAATTGGTTGATTCATACCAATGACATAATCAATCTGCTGCTTAATTACTTCTGTTTGTATCTCTGAGTAACAAGCGTTCAGTACCACGCATTTTACATGGTCTGCAAACAATTCAAACAATCCTGCTAATGCTTCCCCATTGACTAACTGAACTTGACCGATTTCGTTTTCCAGAGCAAGTCCTTCTTCCCCAACTCCATGACCAGAAAAATGGACGATTTCGGGAGTTTCTTCTAGAATAGCCCGTTGTAACTCCCTGGGAGTAACAGCCCAGCGCTGGATTAATTCAAAGCGATCGCGTTTTTGAGCGCGTCTTAATGCTTTGTCGATTTCGCGCACTTCTTCGTCTAGACGCAACTGGCTGGTTAGCTTGGGGTTTGCGGAGAGAATAAGGATGCGTTTTTTGGGATTTTTGCGAGTCATTGTTATTTCTTTAAATTTTGAATTGGGAAGATTTGAGCGTAGCAATCAAAAGAATTTCGAGGATTTGTAACTGAGTGCTTTATGGTTTCTAAATATTCCTTTTTCACTTTGCAATAGGATAGTTAATGAATATTGCATCTCCACTCTTGAGCATCTCCTTAAACTTCCGAGCAAATTTTCCCCTTTCATCATCATCTGCACCAAAAATAGTCACAACTTGATAAGGAGTTCTCTCGCTAGGAAAGTTAGATTTGATAACAACATAAGAAGGAGTTTCTAATTTACCACCAACTTTGCTGTTACCTTGCCCTGATTGATTTTTACCTTTAAAATTATTAGATTTATCATAAAGTACCTCTAAAGCCTCTCCTCTGACATCTGCTTGATTTCCATCTTGTCGCCAATCATCAACCGATTCAGGATGTTGTAACTCTGAGCAACGTACAAGATATATTTTACTATTATGATTCAAAACATCATGGAGACGATTATCAGGTTCACCTGGGTTTCCTGAGCCTGGAGAATCGAATGGTTTTATTTCTTCAAAAAGCTCCATTAATTTTTTTAGAAAATTCTCCCAAGACTTCTTACTGTAAACTAAGTTAGTGCAGTTAGTAAGCTCCCAATGGCATCCCCTCATTTGAGGGTTATTCCAGTGCAAAGGTCGTCGTGAACCTCTGCCAATACCTCCCATGTGAGATGATAGTTGTAATAAATGTTTAATCAGATTTAAGTGCTTTGTTGTTTTCGATTCTAATACAATTTTTCCTGCGTAAAAGTAGGGATAATTTTTATTACCTTCTTCCTCTCCAGTTATTTCTACTTTGATGTTAATGGTTCCTCTGACAACCTGAGATTTTTTAGTTTGAGATTGGATAGTTCCAAATAAAGTGTCTTCTAGTTCTTTGCATTTACTAGGAGAATATAAACCAAGTGCTATAGTTCTAAACCAATAGCGCAATATACCACGTATTGCAGTGGGACGAAATTCTGCAACACCTCTATATTCATTTTCTCTTGTTGGAGGAGATGCCCCATACATTCCCTGCGTCCATAATTCAAATTCGCAACTTTGGGAATTTGAATTATTTACATTTGCAGCGATGCTTCCATAACCTGCGCTAACTCGTGAACCAATACCTTCTTTAAGCGCAGCTTCTAACCATTCCTTTACAGCTCTGACATTATTAATATTTCCCTTGCTTGTTGCGGTTAACCCAATTAAAAATTCGGGTTTTTCTGTTGAAAGTACTGCATGTGGTTCGGGTTTATATTTAATACTAAAATCATTCTGCCAATGCCATTGTGGGTTAGCAATATCAATGCTTAAACAAGGCTTTGTAGGGAATGTATCGAGAAATTGAACGCACCCTATTGATGATGATAATTTATTTTTATCATTAATATATCCTAATAATCTATCAACTTCACCAACATCATGATGCTGGCGTGCCCATGCTCTCACGGCTCCTTTTAAGCTGCTCGCAGGAATATAAGGAATACCATAAACCGGATGAAATACAGGTAAAAGCATTTCACGAAAACCCCGCACTCCACCTACACGAAGTCGCCAAGAAAATTTAGCCGATATAGTTTCTCCATTTTTTGCTAAACTTTTTGTTCTTTGGGTGAGAGTTGTATACAGTTGAACACATGATTTTTGCTCTATTTCTACAGCACGAGTTAATACTGAGCTAGCAATTTCTTTGCCTTGCTCATCGATTTTAAACTCTGCAATATTCATTGCTTGCAGAGGATTTTGTTCTTGATTCTGGGAATTATCCCTTCCTGGTTGCGCTGCTACTCCTCTTGCAAGTGCTGGATTAGGGGGATTATTTCTGTTATTTCCTCCCCGATTTCCACCTTGATATCTATTATTTGACATAGTTAGTTCTCCGCTTCTCCTAATACTGCACCAGCCCAAAATGACCATTCTTTAGCAAGTTGAATTGCTAAATGATTGAGTGCTGTGTATCTTCGCAAGTCCATATTAATGAGACTGGATTCTTGATTAATGTCGAAATCCTCTTTACTAAAATATTTGAGGTTGTCTAAAAATTGGCGGTAAACTTTACCTTTATACTTGGTATCTTCAGCTTTACCCGCTTCAAATTTTTTCATATCTCCGCTTAAACGATGGAGTCCCCACATTGATATATATGCAGGTAGTCCTTGTACTAACCCACTAGCTTTTTTGTAATATTTATCTTCTGGATCTTTTTCTGTAGGTTGTTTAACTCGTAATTCCTCTTTCAGTGCGATCAGTGCGCTGTATGCAACTTGGCTAAACTTTCGCGAGTCCAGTTTCATTTTTTATTCTCCAATTTTAAATCCACGGTTTGCAGTTCTGACCATCCACGTCCTAAACCTTCGAGTCCACCAAATTGCAAGCGTACATTTAATTTATCGCGGACAACTTTACGAATTGCTGCATCTGCAAGCGTTTCTTCTTGGCTTTTTTTCTGGAATTTTTCAGCTTCTTCTGGCGTAATTTCAGATTTTGGAGCATTTGCTGGTTTCGCTGGTTTTATTCCCCACGGAAAAAATAAAACTGCTTCGGGTGGAATTGCTTCTTCTGAGCGAAATGAGCCACCTTTGACAGTTTTACTATTGTCTTCGAGGGCAACTCTTACCTCACGCTGTAAGCCAATTTCGACAAGTGCTGCACAGTCTTCATCAGTTAGGATAAGTAATTTATTTTTGAGTTGGGTAAGCATACCCGTGGTGACAAGATTTCCCAACTGCTGAAATAGAGTTGTACAATCTGAAGGGTTTAATACTTCTAAATCAGGTTTGTTTAAAAGTGCAGTTTGCAAATATAGCTTTTCGGTAGTAAAGGTTGAAACTGCACTTTTATCTTTTTTTTCTAAAGCTGCACGACTTGTTTTAATCAATCCAGAAATACTTTTACCTGGAAGCCAGCGATTCCAACGTTCTAACCATAACGGACAGCTGATCCAAATCAGGTGATGACTTAACGATGCGATGGGGAAAAATAGCAATGTGGCATCTGCAAACCAAATTGCTCCTTCGGTTGGTTGGTTTCCGTTTTGAATTTTTTCCCCAAATAATCTGACTGCGGCTTTTTTCTCATCTTCATTTTTAACTGCTTCCAGTTCCGCACGAATTTTACCGCGTAACGATGACGCTGGCAGATATGGGAACTCTGTATGCACCTCGCGGGCAATTCCCATCATGTTACCTTCGTTTGTGCTACCACCAGTATGCAGTGGTGTGATTAAGTACAAATAGGTTAAATAGTTTTCCATACAAGTTAATTTATTCCCCACAAAAGTTTTCCATAATTTAACTGTTTGAAAGTCTCCAGCCACCTCTGGTTTCCTTTTGGTAAAAGTAGTTGAGTTTCCGGTGGTTTTTTATCAAAAACGTATACCGTCCCTGGTGGCACAAATGCCCGTTGTGGCAATAAACCAAACTCGCGATCGCTTTGATTTCTCGTAATAGTTGATACTCCTCCCCAGAGTAATGCTTTATCAGTGACGCATCCTTGTAAGTTCCCATTCCAAGCACTGGGGTAAGAAGCATAAAGTGCTTTACCTACATCCGCTAGCCCCGGTGTGAGTAAATAAGCGTATTTATAGGAATCAGTTGGAGTTGTATTTCCCTGCAACCATTGGAGTTGTTCGTGCAAAGCTTTATTCGCTGGTATATTCAAGGAAGTCACAATTGCACGGTGTCCCTCTCCTCCGAGTCGCACGACACCATTGGGAATTTTTTCGCTAATAGCAACTATAAACTGCCATCCAGCTTGTAACCGGACTGCAACTTCAGTAAAATATCCCTCGGAGTCTCGAACTTGTCGGGAGTCTTTCTCCATACGTATATGTGGTAATACTTGTACATCCCAAGGGTTTTTGCAAAAATCTGACCGATCTTCGGGATTTTTCCCCTTGAGATAGTTATCCAATGCTTCGGCTTTGATCCAAGGATGGGGGTTTCCGCAGGGATAGTATTTTTGATCTATTTGCGGTAAGACCATTGGTTTAGGCTTTTTCTGATTATTTATTCCTTGATCATCAAAGCAAAGATGTTCCCAAGTAGGATTGCGATCGCACGGTTGCAAACGCACGATTTTATCCCAGTCACCCGCAGCTTTTTTAGAAAAGACTTTCTGGGACTGTTCTCCCTCTTTACCAACCTCCTTTACCTTTAGACAGAACAAATCTTTAGGCGTAGGAAGCCAGAGCGTATTTTGCTCGTCAAGTAAAAACACACCTAAAAAGCTGATGTCGCGCCTGTCACGTTCTGCTTTTTCGATCCGCTGCGATAATAATGACCGTAAAGCTTGGAAAACCGTAATTGGCATGGGTGGAAACGAACCCTTTGCCCAAGAACCATCCCCCGGACTAAATGGTTTAGAATCCCGAAATAATAAAACATCTAAAGGATTAATCGTATACCAGTGCATTGGCAAGTAAAAAGTAAGGATGAAGACTAACTACTAGTACAGCACGGCGGAAATAAGCTACCCATTCTAAACCAACGAAACGCTTACACTGTATTCATTTTGAATTCCGCCTGCGGTACTAGTCCATGCGTTGGTGGGCTTTTTGACATTAGTCTGGGGTATCTTTTAACTTACTCCATTTATAACGCTCTACCCGCTTATCGACCCAAAAAGCGGTAAATCGTAGTAATTTTCCTAAATCTTCAGGCTTAGTGCCTAAAGCATCAGAATCATCTTGATTCTGCTTCACCCAGTCTTCCCATGAATCCAACCATGCTGCAATTTTGGGAAACACATCTAATTGCTTGTTGTTATCCCGTCGCGTCATTATCACCTTGGCTGCTTGAGAAAATAATCTACTAGTCTGTGTCACGCAAGCACGTTGGGGTAATTCTTCCGCCAAGCGATACAATAGCGGACTCAGATCGTCTCCGTACTCTTCATACTCCTTCACCCAGTCCCACCATTTCTGCAATAATTCACCTTTCATCAATGCTTCCAACTGGTTTCCACCTCTGTAAATGACTCGGAAGCATATACCATCTTTCCCAGGCATTTCTTTAGCTCGTTTTCCCTCAGCATCCCAGAGACTTTCTAAGACGGTAGGGAGGGGGACGCTTTTGTGGGCAATGACCACACCCATGCTGATGGTTGCACCCGCTCCCATTGTAAAATGGGGACGTTGGGGTAATCCTTCTAAATCACCACTAGGATGCCAGTAACCTGTACTATTAGTCAAACTGCCATCACGAGAAGTGCTAAATTCGGGTTTTTTATAAGGATCTTCTTCACCACACCATCCAGCACGCAGCGATAATATATATTCAGGCAAGTCTTCAAGGGGCAACACTGCCATAACATCATCACCACCGCTATAAATAACTCGACCGCAGAACCGTTTTTCGGTTAGATAAGGTACCAGACGGTTGGAGAAATCAAGTAAAGCACGGTTGAGTCCGACGTGAGTAGCTGGCCCCATCCGCTTTTGGGTATCGAGTAAGTCCTGTAATTCTGGAATATTGTTCGCATCTGCAATAACTGAGTCAACAAAATATTTCTTATATAGGTGTAATTTCTCTCCAGAAATATAGCTACCCATCCAATCCCCATCTGCGAGGACTATTACCCACCAATCTGCGGGACTACCATTGACAAAATCAGTAGCGCGATGTGCTTTATCAACTAAACCTCTGAGAGTCTTGAGTTCTTCTTTTTGCAACCCCATATCATCCGCAAGCCATTTGCTTGAGAACATCACACCGTTATAATTGCGTCCCTGGCGATTTTTGGGATTAATGGCTTTATCTGTTTTTGGTACATGGGAAGAACGAAATCTAGTCAGAAACTCAAAAAATCTCCGATACTTCGGGAGATGATTCTTGATTTCTTCGTTGAGATTCTCCCAATATCGACGAGTTAATTTGTGGTTATCGCAAACAAATCTTGCCGATGCAATTGAACTTAAATTTGGGAAGCGTAAAAGTCTTTCATAAATAATTTGATTTCGTTTAATAATTTTGACTTGATTGCTTTCAGCTTTTTTGAGGAACTTAATTTGTTTAATAATCCGCTCCACATCAATACCAAAACTTTCTGCGACACCTCCATAAATCCACGCCATTCGCTTAGTTACCTCCAACGCATTCAATCTTTCAGAGCCGTTGAATAAACCTGGATAAGCCCTCGACATAATTAACCAAAATAGGCGCATAGAGCCTGCTGCTACACCACCTCCTTCTTGGAACTTTTCATAGTTGAATAAGGGATTTAATGCAGTAAATTGACCAGAAATAGTTGAACGTTCTCCAGGCGCAGATGGTATTTGCCAATTGCGGGTATTTTTCACAGATTGCAGTGCTAACCGCAAGCGTTGTTGCAAACTTCCCCACCACGTACCAACATTCAGCGATTTATATAATAGTACTTCTGCTGGCGCTGGTAATTCATCTGGTGGTTGAGCAAGATTATTTAAAACCTGTATCCATTCTTGATTAAATAAATCAGTAGTCTTAGGAATACTTAAATCATTACCAGGTATTCCCAGGGGAACCGCAGTCCAATAGGGTTCCCAACTATGCTCTAATTGTGCTTCCCAAAGACTTGTCCACTCCCAACAACCGTGTTTATTTTCATCTTTAAGCTTGCGTATTTCCTGGCGATAGGGTTCTAAGAGGATTGTGGAATTCTCAGATTTAAACAACTCAGGAAATGCTGCTTTTAAAAGTTCATCTTCAGTCGTATCTGGCTGGTTGAGAAATTCTACAACCTGCTGTCTAATATGCTTTCTAACTTTTTCCCCTATACTCACCCACTCGTCAGTAATTTGTTGCGACAGTTTCTTCCCCCATTCATTCGCGGCTTCTTTTCCAGGAACCAAAACTGTAATCACGTTAGGAAAACCAGCAGTACTCAAGCTAGTTGATATTTTCTCGTTAAACCGAGTTACCGGGTTTTGATCATTCCCAAAACGCGCAAAATCAGCAGCAAAACATGGATATTCTTTAAGCATCAACGCATCAAAAACTTCCTGACTCCAGAGGGATGGTACAATTACAGTATCTGGACCCAGTTCTGTTGCAACTTCCCAGCACAATTTGACGCTGAGATAGTGTAGCAGATAGGAACCAGCCCAAAAATCTAGAAACTTCCGCGAAGATTTAATAAACTCCTGAACCGGGGAAAAGGAAAATATCAATAAATAAGGTGTCTCAGGTTTTAAAGAATCCCCAGAATCGGGAAACATCGCACCAGATAATGCAGATACCGTACTTTGGTAGCTATACAACGGACAATCTGGAATCACCTTGTATGCTGGATACAGCAAAACGTCCGGTTGCTGAGTTTGTAGCACTTCTGGATAAAATCGCCAAAACCACCAAAATACCTTTTTGGCATCAGTTTCATGAGTAATCCAGCCAATAATATCAGATATGCTGTTGTTCAGATTCCCAGCATCAATTTGTTGCTCCTGTCCGCTAATTGGATGCTTTACAGTCACTTTTTGCTGTTGAATGTTATTCTCCGACAGGTTTACACAGTCAGAGGAAGAAGCAATTTTTTCCGCAATATTGTCTGCTTGAGTGTCGCTCCCGTTTTGTCCCCACCATTGGTTTAGTTCATCTTCATGTAAATTCAGGCATGACAGGTTTTGTAAAATATTTTGCTGTTGATTTGGTATAATTGGCGATTGCAGTAATGCGTATAACTTACGATGATAAAGGCTCGTATTCATTGAATTTATCTAGTCCCATAAAGATAAATAGTCCTGTTAATCAGGTTTATAATGCTTCGTGTTTTCATAAAAAGTATTTTTAAGCACTCTGATTAAACATTGCTCAGAAAATTACAAAAAATACTCAATGTCTTATCTTACACTAATAAACTAAGAATTATTACTAATGCAGACGAAAACATTACTCTAGAAACCTTATTATGTTGGTTTTGCAAAAAGATTAGTTTTACTTATAAATTTGTACTTAATTTATAAGCATTTCATATGATTAGACAAGAGCTAAAACCGAATGGCACTAAGATAACGCCAAATCCATTATTTATAAGGCTTTTGGGTGTGGGGTGTAGTAACGAGGAAGATTATGAATGTTCACACTTTGTTTCTAATTTTCTTGATTTTTTCCGAACCTGCAACCCTACCCCCAACACCCTGCCCTGTCGAGGTTTCACATGAGTCTTCGTGCCATTCAGCTAAAACCCTTATTATTTGGTAGACCTTTCTCAGATAGCTTGATGAGTTCTGGTAAAAAGTAAAAAAAAGTTACCTTAACCTATATTTCTACTTCATTCCATGCGCCACGTATGCGGAATCAACAACTACACCCATTAAGCTCACGGGAGTATTTGCAGAAGCATAATATTTTACTGATTTTGACAGTTCATCAATCGCATTTATCCTTTGCTTTCCAGGACGGATGTAGACAACCAGTATAGATTTAGAACTCACTCTACTGACAATTCTGTTGAGCGCTTCTGCAACTCGATCCTCTAGGAGTTGAGCATTTTCTACTTCCGATTTATTAAGTTTTTCGCTATCCTCCACTAAAGGATAATTTACAAAATCTAAAATCACAACATCTCCAGAAAGTTTAACTCGCTTAGAAGCATCTAATAAACGAGTTTCTTTAAAACCTCGTGCTGCTAACAACTCATACTCTTCTGGATAATCATCAGGTAAAATTGCAATACGTGAAGGGATAAAATAATCAATATTTATCTCGCCTACAACCTTTTCTCTGTCTAAAAGTTGCTTTAAGTTACTAACTTCTTGCCCAACTGTCTCATCCACAACAGCTTTCAGCCGTCGTTCCACTTCTTCACGAATCAAAACCTTGGCATCTTTAAGACTTTGGTTAAAAAAGTAAATACTAAGCCCAGCAACAACTCCGAAAAGTACACCAAACACGACAAAAGAAAGATTTATTGCACTCACAAAACTGCCAAAACTATTATTGAGTCGCGTATTAGCATCTTGTAAAAATTGAATTTGACTTTTAAGTAACTCGACATCAGCAGCAGGAGAAGGAGATGGTCTAGGGGTGGGTGTGGGGGATGTGGTAGCTTGGGCAATGAAGGCGGAAATCTGGAATAGCCAACTTTGAGATGAGTTTATTAATAGATGCGACCAATGCATATTCTATTTCCTTTTATATTTTTACTTTGTCCTATTATCCGTTTTAGTGACAGTTAAATCACTCATGCAAGTATAAAACTGATAGAGTCACCGACGGCTTTTGCTTCCAGTTATGAGCAGGAATCCTGTTTTTCTTTGACTGACTTTGCTGCCAGACTTCGCCCTCACGATGATTCTGCTAATGGTATTTTCGGTGCTTTTAGCGACACGGACAAACTTATTGGTATGCTCGGCTTCTCACGCAAGAACCGTTTGAAGCGTTTTCACATTGCTTCTCTCTGGAGTATGTTTTGCCTGAGAATCGATTGCAAGGTGTTGCAGCCACCCTTCTCGATGAGGCATTATCCCATGCCCGACACCTTAGTGGTCTACGACAGATCGTCCTCACGGTCACTACAAACAATTTGTCAGCCGCCTCTCTTTATAGGTCACGCGGTTTTGAGCGTTTCGGTTTAGAACGTGATGCTTTATTTATTAATGGTATATATTTCGATGAGGAGCATCTGGCATTACACTTCAACCATGATGCCTAACTTTGCCTCTTGCACACTGACTATATAACAATAGCCATAGTTTTTAAACCTTTATCCCATTACTATATTCTGATTCCAGCACACTCAAAAGTTTCTCTTCCACAACAGTAAGATAAGGCCGATTTACCTTCCCCAATAACTGCAACAGATTTTTGACTGTCTCCTCCAGCGAATCAGAATACACTTGTGTAATGCGATCGCAAACCTGCCGCATCTGCTCACACTCAGCAGGTAGGTAGTTGAAGGACTTCAGATATTGCAACCCAACAGTATATTCTCCATCCCAAACCCTCACAGTACAGCTAAACTCATTCACTTCGCTGACAATCGCCCAACACCCGCCTTTGCCCCTGAGTTCCGGGTTGTCCTTGGCTAAAATTTGGCAGACTTCACCAATTTGGTAAGTATTTGGTACTTTCGTGCGTTCCATGATGCGCTGCACAACATCTTTGACGATTCTACCAGTCGGTACTTTACCGCCAGCAACTTCAACCGCAGTTTGCCATACTTCTTGCTGTTCCTGGGGTTCAAGCTTGGTCATCGGTCGAACTTGCCCCTCGCTGGTAGGCAAGATTTGTCGCTGATCGGAGTGGGTTGTCGCAGGATCATCTTTAATTTCATTTTGTGTCCAATTTGTTATATCCACCTAAATAAATACATAAAACAACAACAACAACGTTCTCTTAACAAAGGTTTTTACAACGTTGTGTAAAGAGTTTGCACAGGTATCCAACAATGTGTACAATGTTTCTCCTCCCACTACAAATTAGGGCAGTATCTATTGATACACATAAAGAAGGGAATAACGACAGAAGGAAAAGAAGTCTGGGTGGTACTTAACGAGGATTACTCCTCTATAATTCCAATCTATGATTATCTACACTACTTGGAAAATAAAAATTACTCGCCAAACACCATAAAAGCTTATGCTAGAAACCTCAAGCTTTATTGGGAGTTTCTTGAATCACGAGGAATTGATTGGACTCAGATAACAATTCTGAATTTATCTGAATTTATTCACTGGTTAAAAACTTCTAATGGGAAAGTGATTAGCAAGCCATTTTTAACTAGTAGCAGAACGGAGAAGACTATTAATCATATTGTGAAGACTGTGAGATTATTTTATGAGTTTCAGAGTCGATTGGGAGTAGTTAAACCCCTGGATGTGTATCAGATAAAAAAAATAGATAAATCGAAGCTAAAGTACAAATCGCTCTTGTATCATAGCCAGTCGGGAATGATTAAGACAAATATTCTCAAATTAAAAGAGCCTAAGACTTTTCCTGGATGCTTGAGTAAAGATGAAGTTTTTCAAATGATTGATGCCTGCAAGAATCTCAGGGATAAGTTTTTAATATGCCTACTTCATGAAACTGGCATGAGGATCGGAGAGGCATTAGGACTAAGACACGAAGATATTCGCTCTAGAGGAGTTAATGAGATTGATGTGGTTCATAGAGATAATAATGAAAATCGTGCCAGGGCCAAGACAGGAGACAGAGTTATTCATGTCTCCAAAGAGTTAATGCGGATGTATTCAACTTATTTAGTAAATGAGTATCCAAAAGCCGATAGTGACTACGTATTCGTTAATTGTTGGAAAGAACCATTAGGAGAGCCAATGTCAAAGTCTAATGTAGATAACTTATTTACTCGTTTAGCAAATAAAACAGGAGTTAAAGCCCATCCCCATCTTTTAAGACATACTCATGCTACAGAGCTAATCAGAGCTAATTGGGATATGGCTCATGTTCAAAAAAGATTAGGGCATTCTGACATCCAAACAACAGTTAATACTTATGTTCATTTGACTGATGACGATTTATCCCAGAAATATCAAGAGTACTTGGAGAATCAAAAATAGTGCTTAACCATGATAAAATTAATTATGTATCCCTAGTTAATAAAGCTACTAAACCCCAAATAAAAGAATTTTGTATATCCGATATGTGGACGGCTGAAGAACTAGGATTAAAGGTACGTCCTGGGAACTCAGAAAGTAAATTGTATTTTCATAGTATCAAGCAAGGTTGGCTGAGAGAACTAACCAAAAAATACATTTTTTATCGGGCTGCCAATTTAGAATTTTCAAGTCTTTGTAGGAATTTAAAGGCGATTAAAAGTTTTGGGTTATTTTTATCTATTTTCTTTCCAGAATTAATTAATGCGAATCAAGTTAATGAGAAAATATTAACTGATCATTACATTTATCTAAAGCAACAGAAATATAAGCCATCTCATATCAAAAAAAGTTTAATAGGTCTAAAAGTCTTTTTAGATGTAGGTAATAAACTAGGTTGGTTTGATATTCCTCACAAATTCTTAGGGGATTGGATAGGAACGGCAGATCGAGAGATTAAGGTGATACCTCGGTTTATTCCTGATGATGTACTTAAGCAACTTAACCAGCATCTTGTGACTTTACCAGAACCAGTACAACGGATGGTGCTAGTTATTCAAGAATGTGGATTAAGGGTAAGTGAGCTTATTGGCTTAAATTTTGATTGTTTGCAACAAGATTCTAAAGGGGGATGGTTTCTTAAGTTCATACGCTGGAAGATGAAAAAAGAAGATATTATTCCTATTTCTCATGAACTAGCAGGAGTTATTAAGGCACAACAGAACTTTATTCGTACCTCCCTAGAGGAGGATTATGTATACTTATTTTGTGCTTCAAGTTGCTATTTTAAAAATCAAGAAGTAGTAGAATTTTCTCCTCAACCTAAACTCATATTAGCTCAAGTTTTTAATCAATATTTAAATTGGTTAGCTAAAAAGTTTGATATTAGCGATAGTTCTCTAGAAAATTGGCACTTTCAAAGTCATCAATTTCGTCATAGTGTTGGAACAAAGATGATTAACAATAATGTTCCACATCATATCATTCAGCGATATCTAGGACATACTTCGCCAACGATGACTTCAGTATATGCCCACATTATGGATTCTACTTTAAAAAAACAAATCGAGAACTACCATAACAAAGTAGTCAATATTACTGGAGAAGTTATCAAATCAAATTTCCCAGAATTAGACAATAATACAGATTTACAATGGATGAAAAAACAAGTTTTAGGTGAAGTTTTAGCTCATGGATACTGTGCTTTACCTGCACATCTAGATTGTTTTAAGGGTAATGCTTGTCTTCAATGTGGGGATTTTCGTACTACTAGAGAATTTCTAGACAAACACAAAGAACACAGAGAACGTACTCACCAAGCTTTAGAAGTAGCAGCAAACAACAACTGGAAGCGCCAAGCTCAAGTTAATGAAAAAGTTCTGAGTAACTTAAACAATATTATTAATGAGTTGGAGAAAGATTCATGAATTCGGGTAAAATTCGACGAATTGCTGCTCTAAGTAATGCAGCTCTTGATAAAAAACGTTTAGCAACAGAAGCAACAGATAAAGCCATTAGAAATTTAACTAGTTTGAATCAATCTATAACTGTAGCTAACGTAGCTAGATTAGCGGGAGTTTCTACTAGTTATATATATAAGTATCCAGAGTTAAAAGAACGAATTGATTCCCTAAGAAATCAACAAGTTTCAGTACGGACTTCACAAAAAGCTGCATCAAATAATTCCCAAACTACAATTATCTACACCCTCCGAGAAGAAATCAAACGATTGAATACTATGTTAGGAGAATTTAAAAATGCTAATCAGTTGCTAATCGGTAAAATCTATCAGCAACAAGAAACTCAAAACCTGATTGGATATTTCAAGAGTGAAAATAAAAAACAAGCACAACAAATACAAGAACTTCAAAATGAAATAGATATAATCAAACAAGAGTTGCAATTTTCTCAAGTCACCAAAGTTCATCATCATCCTAAAATTGTTCCTTTGAATAACAACATAGTCAGTGAAAAAATAATTGACATAGCTATTTATTCTGAGATAAAATCTCAATTAGACCTAGTAGGAATAAAACTCAATCCGACACTAACTAAACTGATAGAATCTTCATCAGTCCAACAAGTCAAGAACGCTATATCAATAGTTAAAGAGACTTTACTTACAGGAACAAAAATCCGGTCAAAAGTTGGATTATTCCGAAAAGCATTAGAATCCGATTGGATGCCTTCGCAGTTAGATGAAGAAAGAGAGGTTAACCAGCTAGAAGCCACTTTCTCTGAGTGGTACAAACTAGCAAAGGCATCTGGTCTTGTTATCGCTAGCCAGAAAACAGAAGAAGGCATTATCGTTTATGAGACGAATGGCCAAGCCATATCCTTTGAAAATATGCTTGAACGTGGATGGACTTTAGATTATTTACAACTCCAGAATCAGCGATGACTAGGAAAACGTTGTGTGTAGTTTACACAACGTCAAATGCTTACCTGATAAACGTTGTGGACGTTGTGGTGTATATAACAAATTGGACACATTTTGATCAAATTA
>Ga0335394_10001507_pt1 | contig 26283 bp, 14 predicted proteins | sample MAT03_FD_205741 | JGI IMG/M metagenome (GOLD analysis project Ga0335394, IMG submission 205741) | Freshwater microbial communities from Lake Fryxell liftoff mats and glacier meltwater in Antarctica - MAT-03 (spades assembly) (version 2) ...
AACTTGGTAGCGGCAAAGTTGTTGGCAGCGTTCTGCTCCCCGCCTGCACCAGAGCCGATGATCACGTTGATGCGCTGGTTGGAGTTGGCTACAACGCCCGCCTTGCGCGTGACGGTGAAGCCCACAAAACGATTGCCAAAACCCGAAAGAGGCGTAGTGGTCTGGACCGTTATGAAATTGGCGTCCTCGCTGAAAGTCCACTGGCCATTGGTGTTGGCCAGCCCTGTCAGCACCTGGGAGGTGCCCGAGGTGGTCGGATAGCCGATGGTGAAGGACGAGGGCTTGGAAACCATGAACAGTATCGTCCCGCTGGTGGGCTGGTTGTTAACTTGGGCGATGTTGACCACAAAATCGCGGGGAACACCCACCGAGGCCGGCGCGAAGCTCAGCTCGCCTATCAGCACCGAGGCGGTCAAATCGGGCGGGGTTGGGGCGGCGGCAACCGTTACGGTGGCCGTGGCGGTGGCCGTGCAGCCCGTCGAGGTGGTTGCCGTCACGGAGTAGGTGGCGGTGGTGGCAGGAGCGACGGTGATGGCGGGGGTGGTGGCTGTGGTGGACCAGACATAAGTGATGGGGAGCGCACCGGCACTGCTCGAAGCGGTCAGCGTGACGCTGCTGCCGGCAGTAATGGTCAGGCTGGGACTGGCCGCAATGCTGACCACCGGCACTACTGTACTGCCGCTCACCGTGGCCGTAGCCGTGGCGGTGCAGCCGTTAGACCCCGTAATGGTTACGGTGTAAGTGCCGGGTGCCGATGCCAGCGCCGTAGGTGTATTGCTGGCGGGCTGGTTGAGACCCGGCCCCGTAAAGGCATAGCTCAAACTGCCAGGGCTACTACTGCTGCCTGTCAGGGTCAGGCTCGTTATGCCACAGGTTAATGTACCGCCGTTGCTGGCCAACAGTGCCGCGTTCTCGCAGACAACCGGGGGCACTGTGACGGAGGCTATGGCGAGGTAATCCAGATTAGGCCCCAGCACGGTGTTGGCCGTCAGACGGATGGTGTTACTGCCCGCATTGAGAGGCACGGAGTTCACTGTTGTGATAGCCCAGGTAGACCATGTAGGCTGGTTAGGAAAGTCCAGACTACTATTGATAATACTACCGTTGACTTGCAACTGCAAGGGCCGGTTGCCCGGAGAGGTTGAGCCGTTGGCATACCGGAAGTCCAGTTTGTAGGGCCCTGCTGAGGGAACACTCACCGTCCATTGCACATACACCCCCGAACCCGTGCCCGACGGATAATCGGCGAAGGCCCCATTGGAGGCACCCAAAAAATTACCCGTTGAATTCGTGACCGCCACGCCACCGTTGAGGGTGGCATTCTCCGCTTCGTAAATGCTGCCCGTAGCCGGGTTCGCATCAGTCGTGACAGTTATGGTTGTAGTGCTGGCCGACGTATTGCCTGCGGCATCCCTTGCCTTTACCGTAAAGCCGTAGGCTGTTGAGGCTGTCAGGCTCGATACCGTGCAGTTGGTACTGGTCACGGTCAGGGTATTTATCTTGACGCTGCCATTGTAAACATCGACATCGTAATTGAGTACGCCCACATTGTCAGTAGAGACTGTCCAGCTTAGGCTCACGCTTGCCGATGTTTTGGCGGGAGAGACCAGGCTCGAGGGTACGCTCGGAGCCAGGGTATCAGAGTTAGGAGATAAATTAATATTTTCCCGGTTGATGGCATTAGGATGGTTGTAAACATCAATCAAGTTCTGCTTCAGCCCGATGTTACCTGCGTCGGTGGTTCTGTTATAAATCCAATAATCATCCCAGATCATAAACCAGCGGTACTCAGGACGGTTCTGCTTAATCCAGTCTGGGGAAGGAATCTTTCGCGCTGGGTTGAAACCTTCACCAATAGCAAGGGGTTTGCCCTGGGCCAGCCCAACCAGCACGTCATAGTCGCCCTGGCTCAGAAATCCCGCTTCGTTCCAGTAATAATCATCTACCCCCAACATATCCACATACTGTAGGCCCGGAAATCGGCCAGTAGGGTTTGAGTAACCGGCACTCGTCCAGTGATTGGGACTCCAGAACCAGATCAGGTTGTTGAGCCCATTGGCGGTTACCATGTAGTTGTAGGTATTTATCCAAAGCTGATTGAAATAGAGCCTTGAGGCTGAACCCGCTCCCCACCAGAACAAGCCGTTCATTTCGTGGTAAGGCCGCCAGACCACCACCACGCCTTTGGTCTGAAGGTCTTGTAGAATGGGGATGATACGGTCCATATTGCGCTTCCAGTTGTTGTAGAGCGTTGTGCCGGGCGTAATTACATCAAGGTATTCTGCTTCGGACAAGGACTCCTTGACCTTGCTCCAACCGGCATTTTCTTCATACTTGGGGTTGACCATATGGTAGGTCAGGGTAACCAGCGAATTTAACTGCCAGACCTCGTAGGCTCGGTTGGCCATTTTCTGGCGGGTAGTCTGTAATTGGGCAATTGTGTAATTAGGATCCGTGAAGGAAAAATCACTACCCCATAGACCGGGCCATTTGCCAGTAACTGTGTGCACCTCCCGGCTCGCCTTGATAGCAAGGTCGTTGTTGCTAAGCCAGGTTTGGGAATAATTATGCTGGCCCGTGATAAATCCTGTGTTCTTGGCATTGTAGATAAAGGCCAGCACATCCTTTGTTTTTGGGGTAGCGTTGGGATTGACCGGCACCTGGGCCTGTACTGAACAGGCTAGCAATAGCAGCAACAAGGTTGCCAGCGTGTGCCGACCATAACTCAATAGAGTAGTTTTCATAATTGAAACTGGTCAGCAGGTGTTTTTTTGAGTAATTCGTTTGACAACATATAAAGGGTTTAAGGTGATTGCCCCCACCTAAACCACGACTAACTCACTTGTAATACTCGTTCTGCACCAGTTTAGGATTGCCCAGCAGTTCAAAGCGGTTCAGGGGCAATACCCAGCTTCGAGAATCAGTCAATACTCTTCGGACATCAGCCGCGCGGAAGAGCTGAGTTGGGGGGAGGGCACTGGCCACATTGTCCACCAAAACGCTGCTACGCCGACGGCCAACACGCACCAAGTCGAACCAGCGCTTGCCCTCATAGGCCAGTTCAAGAGCCCGTTCGCGCAGAACGGCATCTTCAATCGCTTCGGTTGGGCTGGCGGCCGTAACGGGGGTGGTTGCCAATCCTACTCGTGCCCGAATCTGGTTGATCAAATCCACGGCTTCCTGTTTGCGTCCCAGTCGGTTAGCTGCTTCGGCCCTTAGCAGCAGTACATCGGCCAGCCGGTGAATGATCCAGTTACGATCGCTGGCCTGCGCATTTGGGATTGGAGTACCAAAGTCTACCCCAATCCACTTCCAGATGCGGGCATCACCCGTTGCGCCACCCCGGTACGAAGCTCCGTCGCCCCGCACAAAGTCATTTTCTGAAATCCACAGACTCCGGGCTTTCAGCGAAGGCTGGTATTGGTAGGAACCTCCCCGTGCAAAGTCGGTCATGTTCTGAAGCCGTTGCGTTTCAGTCTGAGCCGCGTCGAATGCCAATGAAAAGATAATTTCCGAGTTGGATTTCGTCCAGAAAATCTTGGTAAAATCCGACGTTTTTAAATTGGGCCGCGTGTTGGTGGGGTCAGTCGGGATAAGGCTGTATGGTACGGGCGATGTCGTTACGGCGACCGACGCATCGTATGCCTCCTGGTATTTGTTCTGCCACAGATAGACCTCTGTCAACAGGGCATTTACGGCCCCGACAGTTACCAGCACCCTGTTGTTAGCCCCCGGATTATAGGCCCGCAGGCCAGTTCGGGCGGCTATTAAGTCTTTTTCAATTTGTGCCAATACCTCGGCTACCGGGGTTCTGGATACCTGGAAATCCTGATCGGATGATTCCGAGGGTTCCAGTACGAGCGGCACGTCACCAAAATTGCGTAGCAGGTAAAAGTAGGACAGTGCCCTGATGTATTGCGCCTGTCCGACGCTTTCGCCTTTGAGAACGGCGGTATAACTAACATCGGGGATGCCAGGCACATAAGTGATGACATTGTTGGTTCGGTTGATGAGCTGATACCAGCGTGTCCAGCCCGTAAAATAATTGTCGGGGGTAAGGGTTTGTTGCCACAGCCGCAGGTTATCGCTGCCGTTTCGTCCGCAACAGTTCATACCCCAGGAATCCATGACTAAGTCGCCCCGGCCTTCGCCATAGACGAAGAAATCCTCGACCAAATCCTGCATGGCATCATAGCAGGAATTGAGTACGGCGGTTGCATCGGCGCGGGTTTTGTAGAATTGTTCTTTGGTCAGCTCGCTAAGTGGTTTTTGATCGACCACTTCACAACTGCTTAACGTGCCCAGCGACAGCGCAACCGTCAGAAAACCAATTAGGTAAATTTTGTTATTTTTCATTGATTTAAAAGGAAAAATTCAGACCAACCACTACTTTGCGTGGTTGCGGAAAGGTGAAATAATCTAAGCCAAGCAACAACGGATCCACACTCGTATTAAACTCAGGATCCATACCCTTGTAGCGGGTAAACGTCAATAGATTGAAGCCCGTGGCGTAAATGCGGGCTCCTTTCACGCCAATGCGACTGAGCATCGATTGGGGCATCTGATAGGACAGCGTGAGGGTTTTCAGGCGGATGTACGAGCCGTCTTCTACCCAACGGTCTGACTGACGGTCATTTTCAACCACATCGCCGGCTTTGGGCATGTCGGTGATGTCGCCCTGTTTGCGCCACCGCCGGAGCGTCGAAACAAGCTGGTTGTTGGAGGCCCGCAACGATTCGAGACTGGCGCGGGTGCCGTTTATTACTTCATGGCCGAAGGCATACTGAAAGAAGAAATCTAACGACCAGCCCTTGTAGGTGAAGGTGTTGTTTAGTCCGCCATAAAAATCAGGCTGGGAGCGGGCAATGACCACGCGGTCGGCATCGTTGATGACACCGTCCTGGTTGAGGTCTTCCCAGATTACATCGCCCCCTGTGAAAGCAAGCCCCGTCTGACTATTGTTGCGTAGCACAATCGGGTTGCCGTTGCTGTCCTTGGTAGCCTCTTCCAGCGAACCGGCGCGGTCGTACAGCGGGGTGCCACTGGCACTGGTACCCACCTGTTTCAGGTAGGCATCTTCATCGCGGGCATAGACCCCCAGTTTGCGAAATCCGTACCAGGTGCCAATTTCTTCGCCGGGCCTGGCCACGCCCCGGAAAATATCAAACGTGCGAATTATGTCTTCGCCATTAGGCAGGCTCAGGATTTTATTGCGATTTCGGGCGATATTGTAGTTAATACTCCACTTAAACGCACCCGCCTTTACTACATCGCCACTAACGCTCAACTCAATACCCTTATTCTGGACATCTCCTACGTTCTGAAATGTACTGCCAAAGCCCGACGACCCCGGCAGGTTACGGAATAAGAGCAGGTCTTTGGTCAGTTTCTGGTAATAATCGGCCGTGATATTCAACCGTCCTTTCAAGATGGTTAGGTCCAGGCCAATGTTCGTCTGGCGGGTGCTTTCCCAGCTCAGGCTGGGCGAGGCCACGTTGGAGGGGTAAATGCCGGGTTCGCCGTTGTAGTTGCCACCCGCCCTGAACAGGCTGACCGATCCATAATTAGGAATGCCGTTTTGATTGCCCGAAACGCCATAGCTGGCCCGCAGTTTCAAATCGGTAATAAAATTCTGGTCTTTCAGAAACGGCTCGCTCGACAAGCGCCAATACCCCGAAATAGCCGGGAAGGTAGCATATCGATTGTTGGCCCCAAAGCGCGATGATCCTTCGCGCTTGATGAGTGCCTGAATCGAATACTTGTCTTTGTAGATGTAGCTTGCCCGGGCAAATACCGAGGCAATGCCCCAGGCAGTGCGGTATGAGGTAGCCTGCTCAACGATGGCACCTGAATTCAGGTCTCGGTTTTCGGGCAGGTCAGTAGGTGCATTTCGGGTCTGAGCCAGAAACCGCTCGTTATGGGATTCCTGCATAGAACTTCCCAGCAATACATTTAGCTGATGGTCAGTAGCAAAGGTGCGATTGAAGGTCAGCGTATTATCGCTTACCCACGAGAGATCGTCCACGGAGCGTTGCTGCGACCGCCGATTGCCATTCCGGAATCCTTCACGTGGGTAAAACCGGTGTTCTTTGCCCATCGTCAGGTCGATACCCCAGCTGCTTTTGAACGTCAGACCCGGCAAGATGTCGTACTCGGCGAAAATATTGCCGATAGCCCGATTCGTGAAAGCCTCATTGGTCATTAACTGAGCTACTGCTACGGGGTTATTACGATTCTGAAAATCTTCTCCTTCGTAAACAGCCAAATCCCGCCCTGACGAATCCTGCCGGAATATCGGGAGAAAAGGCATTTTGATCATGGACAGTTGTAATGGATTGGTCTCGAAGTTGTTACCTTCGTCGATACGGTCGTTGTCGGAGCGCGACAGGGCAATACTGTTACCTAATCTCATTTTTTTTGACAGCGTGTAATCCATATTGAAGCGGGCTGAATACCTGCGGAATCGTGTACTGAGCACGGTGCCGGTTTCATCGTAATAGCCTCCGGCAATCGCGTAGCGAACGGCTTCGCTTCCTCCGTTCAATGACAGATTATAGTTGCGTACATGCCCGTTTTGCCGAATAGCTGTCTGCCAGTCGGTGTTGTTATTGAACTGTTCGGTAATGCGTGGGTCACGGGTCGGGTCGGGCAGCAGTTGGGGAAACAGAATGGCCCGAACATTGGGGTTGTTCCAGTCCCGTTCGAGCAGGTAGGTGCTGGCCTGGTCTCCAGTGAGCAGGGGCAACTGCGCCGGGGCAAAGGTGATACCCGTCTGGCTGGTGAAGGCTACGATGGGCCGTCCTGCTTTACCCCGCTTAGTTGAAATAAGAACGACACCGTTGGCCGCCCGCGCCCCGTAGATGGCCGTTGCCGAAGCATCTTTCAAAATCTGAATCGACTCAATATCGTTGGGGTTGATATCCACTAATGGATTGCTCTGCACCTGCCCATTGCCGGCCAGTTCACCACCAAAAGTCTCATTCCGAACCGGCACGCCGTCGATGACATAGAGCGGATCATTGCTGGCGTTAATAGATGTAGCCCCACGAATCCGAACCGTTACGGCCCCTCCTGGTGCGCCGGTATTGCTGATAACCTGAATGCCGGCGGCACGGCCCTGTAACAACTGATCGACACTGGGCGACGGAACGCCCTGTATGTCGGCAGCTTTGACGGTGGCAATTGAGCCCGTCAGATCACGGCGATTCTGGGTACCATAGCCCACTACGACTACCTCATCGAGCGCTTTAGTGTCGGCTGAAAGCGTAACCGTCAGAGTGGTCTGGTTGATGATGGCTATCGTTTTATTGACAAACCCAATGGAAGACACCTGTAAGGTGGTGTTGGCTCCCACGTTTGCCAGTTTAAAATCGCCGTTGGCATCTGTTACAGTACCGTTGCGCGTGCCTCGGATGAGCAGGTTGGCACCAGGCAGTCCTTCTCCTTTTTCATCCATGACTTTTCCCGTCAGGGTCTTGCCCTGGCCCAGTGTTTCAAGTGAAACCAGCAGCAAGCCAAATAGCCCCGTAAGCCGAAGGAGTTGTAGTAAGTGTTTCATATCTGTTTCTGTATAGTGGTTATGGTTGGAGTACTTTGTCGATAGCGTGGATAAATCCGTTGATTCCCTGTTGATTAGAGGAAGTCAGCAGGGTGGCATCGGGACTGACAGCGTTTCCATCGACCAGCGTTACCACCCCGCTGGCCGACCTAATAGTCAGTGATCTACCTGTCAATAGCGTGGCTCGCGTTCCGGCAACTAAATCTGTGGAAAAAACCCTTGACCCCAGCAGATGGTAGGTCAGTACGTCTCTCAGGAAGGCCGAGTTCACCGCCGTTAGGCCGGTTACCCCCAGTTGGGTGTAAAAATCCCGGAATGCCTGATTCGTAGGGGCAAAGAGCGTGAATGGCCCGGCTCCTTCAACGGTGGCCGTCAGGCCCGTGCGGTCAAGAGCCGCCCGAAGTTCGGAAAAGTCAGGATTGGCCAGCAGCAGAGCCAGAATCCGAACGTTTGGCGGACTCATTACATTGCTGATTTTATGTACCGACCCGTTCGAGCCGGCCAGGTCGCGGGCCAGTATGTCGGCAGTCAGGCCGCGCGCGTCGGTCAGGGTGTTGGTGGTGTAACGGAACCCATTGCCGTTGTTGGTTGCGTACCAGCGTCCGTTCACCAATTGTGAAATTGACAGGCGGCTGTTGACGATATGGCTCCGCAAAAATGGTTCTAATTGAGCCCCACTAAGTGTAACAGGGTTAATACCAGCGTTGCGAAAGGCATCATCAGTTGGCGCAAATACAGTGCGGTTAGAAGCTGGGTTTCGCAAATCATTGAGCAACGTGGGTACTTTTTCCAGGGCGGTGATAAACAGGTTCAGATCGCGGTCGCGGTTGAGCAGAATTTGCCCACCCACCGTGCCAAGACTGGGCGGCACAGCTACCTTGTTCAATATATGCAGCGTACCATTGCTCACGAACACATCGGCCTGTTCGATGCTCAGATCCGTGGCGGTCAGTCTCTCGCTGTCGGCAGTAGTCAGCACCCCAACCAGGGCACTCCGATTGCGATTGCCCGATACGATATGATAATTGAGGAGCGGTAACAGAACATTGTTTGGGATATTCACCGAGTCCTGACCGATAATACTGTATTGGGGGTAATTGTTCAGCCATGTCCGGAATGCGGCATCGGTGAAGGCAAAGGCGGTTAATTCGGGGTCTTCATCGACCGGGTTAAGTTTTAGCAGGCTACGCTGAAAAAACACCGAATCAATCCGTCCGTCGTCGTTGAGGTCGAACGACCGGCGCGGGTCGTATTCTTTATAGGCAAGTCGTTTTAGAAAGCGGGCAAAAATCCTCGTATCGGGGCGGTTTTTCACTAAGCTATCTATCGTTACACCGGGTACAAGCATTTTTCCGATTGCATGAATAGACCCGTTAGCCGCCGATAAATCACGTTTTTCGAGCACCGGAATACCATTGACGGTGAAAGTATTGGCTTCATAAATCACTTTTACAAATTTGCGCGCCGTGGTCTGGTAGCGGTCATCTTTTTTGTTATTGAAGCGCCGGGCCCCAAAGTCAAAGGTGAACATCATCGGCGACAGCACATGATTCGACACTAATTCATTGAGACTTTTCAGCGGGATTTCTTCCAGGCTTTTGTAGGGGCCAGTGGCAAAATAGTCCTGAAAGGCTGCGTTTGTCGGTGCAAACACTGTGTATAGCCCCGAATTGGCCAGGGTCAGGCTTACTTTCGAGCGTTCGAGAGCCGCTACAAAGGTGCTGAAATTCGGATCCGCCTTGAGCTGGTCAAATAACTTGTCGGTTTGCTGTGGGGGGGGCGTAAAGTAGTCCTTATCGGGCTGGCATCCAATAATCAGCCAGCCTGTGGCTATCAGGGCTATACACATCCCCAGCCAATGCCGAAGCGACGTAGAAATAATGGACATAAGTTTGATAAGTTTTAATTATTTATATTTTTGACAAAGTTGGTAGTTCACACGGCTACGGCCTGTCTCTATCGTATCAAATACAAGTGAGACACGGACGGGTATTCAATAATAGATATCGGGGGCTTTCGCAATGATTTTGCGGTAGGGCGGCACCTGTTTTAAGGCCACTGGGTACATGCGTTTGTTGGTTTGCCGGGCAGCTTTTACAAATTCGGTATAAGGCCGATTACAGACATCGACCAGGCCTATGTTATAATTTTCGCCATCGCTCCGGCCCAAAACTGGCTGGTCGTTCCACTGAAAATAGTGAACCCCTATGAGTTCGGGGCGAGCCAGCCCCTGTTCGACATAGTAGCGATACGCTTTGCCCCGCTCGGCCTGGCTGTTGGCCCCGCGCACACCCGTTGCGGGCAGCCCTCGATCTGTAGCCCCGAAGTGAAACTCGCCAATCATCACGGGCTTGCCTGAGCGCCGGGTGATTTCTGCCGTTGGCGGGGGGGCGGGCGTGCTATATCCGTTGATAGAGAACACATCAAAGTAAGCACCTGCCTGATAACATAAATCGGAACTAATGTAGGCATAGCGCAATCCTAAATTCAGGTGGTTGGCGTCCACCCGCTTTACCTCGTCGCAAACGGTTTTGATATACTGATCCATCATTTGCTTGGAAAAAGCCTTACAATCGGCCGTAGCGACGGCGGTCAGCGCCGACTGGTCACGCAGGACGGTTGTTTCGAGGGTATCCATACTGGGCAGCGAAAGATTCCAGGCGCGATTGAACGAATCAAGGGTGCGGTACTTGTCTTTTAAGTAGTCAATCAGGGCTTTTTTGGTAAAGGAAGGCACGGGAGTAGCCATCATTTCCCAGGCCAGTATATGGTCTCCAAAAGCCCAGTTAGGCTCATTGGACAGAAAATAGCCAATAACAAACGGATCGTTTTTGGTGGCTTCCAGCTGCTGGGCAAACTGGTGTGCCCGTTGGGCATAGGCCGGGTCGAACACATCTGGAAAATCGCGGAACAGTTTTACCGGAGTTGTGGGGAAGCCACCCATGTTAATGACATAGGGAATCCTGGCCTTTTGAGCGAATGCCTTGTCCGACCAGTTCGCTACGGTATTAAATTGCCAGGCGCGCATCTGTCCCGCCGTTAGGGTTTCCCAATGTTCTCGCCAGCGCGAACCGAACGCTTTTTTGAGGTTAATCTGGAGGAAGTCGATACTTTTCAACGGGACACCCGTTCTATCAACGGCTCCGTAGGCAGTGTCGGTGGGGGCGGGTAGCCACTCAAACAAGTCGTTCATTCCCTCTGCTGTGCCTGCGCCCGAAGGTTGAATTACATCGACACCCACGCTCAGAAAGGCGTACCCCTCAGGGTCGGCAAGCCACCACCGCTGCCCGTCGTGGTGGGTACGAAAAAAGCCTGTTCCGGCAAACTTCCTGGCTTTATACCCGCCGTATTGGCTTAGCCCGTCGGCCATGGGTTGCCCCTCCATGGTGGTCAAATCAGCCTTCAATTGTCGCACCAGTTCGGCTTCCGAGCGCGTTTTGCCGGGCCAGGTGCGGGCGTTCCATTGGCCCAGCGGGTCTATCACTGGTTTTTCGGGCGTAGGTAAGGGCAGGGGCATCTGTTCGGTCAGGTACATACGCCGAATGTATAAACTGGCCTGGTAAGTGGGTTTCTGCACGGGATTGACCCGAATCCGAACATAGTCAATCTCCGAGGCTTCCATTCGGTAGCCGAGAATATGGGCTTTGAGCTGACGGGGCATTTTGGGCATATAAATCCGCTGCCCGTCGAGGTAGGCTAACGGAAGAATAATCTGGGTCGGCAGTAGGGGTAACACGCCTGTCCGCACCGATTGGCGCGGCTTTGTGGCCGGATTGCGGTGGGTTTCTGCCTGTTGGTAAAAGTCGAGATGTACCACATCGCTGAACGGCCGATCATGCCACACTTCCAGCACCAGGTACTTTGCCTTTTCCCACGGGACTTTTTCGTCCACCCCGGCCAATTCCAGAAAACGCTGGTTATCCGTGGGTTGAAACAAGAGCGCTTCGCTTGCCAGTGCCGGGCAAAATCGTAGTTTGCTCTGGTTTGCATGGCGAGCCTGCAAGCTTTTGAGGTCAAATTCGTGCAGGGGACTCGGTTGAGCCGAAGCCCACAGTGAACCGGTTAGCAACAGCAATAAAAACAGGTTTTTCATGTGATTTTGTTAAGTAAATGATTAACAGCAGCTTAGTCTATATAAAATGCGCCGTTACCGCTTGTTGCTACGTGAATGCGCCCGGTTTGAGGATTGACTGCTAGTGCCTTGATTCGCAATGCCCCCACCGCCGGGTCATAGAGATTTTGCCAGTGCTGGCCTGCGTCCATGGACTGCATCAATAACGGGCTTCGGCTACCCCAATACAGCGGTTCGCCCCCGATGACAAGGCGGTTGGGCGCTATGGTTAGTGCACTGACGTTCTGCACAGAGCCATCGGTCGGGAAAAGCTTTCGCCACGTTTGGCCCTGGTCGGTGCTTTTCCAAAGCCCTTCGCGGATGAATCCGGCGTAGAGCACACCCGGGGTGTAGGGGTCGGCTTTCAGAACGGTCAAGACCGAGGCCGTATCGCGATGGAAGGGTAGTGTCCGGCCAATTGCCTGCCAGTTTTGTCCACCGTCCATGGAGCGGTAAACGCCTTCCGTCCACTCGCCGATGTAAATAATATTGGCCTGGTGGGGGTCGAGCGTGAGTAGTTGATTGGTTCCGCAAACATTTTTAACCTGCCCCACGACGATGTTCATCAACTCATTTTCGATAAAGGCCTTCCGGTAGGGCAGTTGCGGAATAGTTGGAGGAAATGGATTGGGCAGCAACTGCCAAGTTTCACCCCTATCATCAGACCGGTAAAGACCGGCACTGTCGGCTACGATTCCATCTACAAACGCATAGAACCGCCCTGGCTGGTGCGGGTCTTCCTGTATGGCCTGTACAAACTGGCCGCGCGACCATTGCCGAACCACGCGGGGTACGCCATTTACGGCCTTTACCAGGGCTGATTTTGCGTTCGAGCGCATACCAAACAGCACCAGACCTGTATCCTGACGGGCAACAACCGCTGCCGTCGATGACGAATACCCGTCCACCAGATACGGCAACCTGAATGATTGGCCGCTATCAACGCTGATGGCAGGCGTATGGTCGGCTACGGTATAACAGACCCGGCCGGGGTGAATCGGGTGAACTTGAATATTTTCCAAACAATTGGTTTCCAGACCCTCGAATTGATGACAATCCCAGGTTTGGCCGCCGTCGCTGGATGTATAGACCCCATACCAGTTGGTATAAAACAGGCGGTCGGGATTTGTAGTATCCGTTCGTATCTTGGAAATGGCCCAGCCCGCCCAGGAAGACTGTTTGATACAGGCCGGTCGGTTGCGGATGTGTTCAAGAGTATGCGACCGGATGAGAGCCCAGTGCCTACCTCCATCCGTACTTTTATATAGTGGGATTGCAGCCAGCGCATGACCGGGCCGGGCATCAGGCGCGGTGAAGTAAACCCCCTGGCCATTTTGGACAACCGTATTAAAATGAACACCGGTGGGCAATCCCTGGGCAGGCTGGAAACTATCGCCACCGGTTGTGCTTATCCAAATTCCGTGGCTACTCCCGGCCGCTACCAGGTGTTTAGGGGCTGCCGGGTCGTAGGCTATCTCGGAAAAACCGTTGTCAGCATCGGTGCGGATGCGCTGCCAGGTTTGCCCGCTGTTGGTCGAGCGGAGCAGCGACCCTTCTTTGGTGGCTCCAAAAACCCACCCGCGCTGATAAGGATGAAACGACAAGTGAATAAACCGTTCGCCTTCAAAGCCTGTTTTATGCCAGGTTTCGCCTTCGTCAGTACTTCTGAAAATACCCGTTTGGTAGGTACCCACCAGCGCGGTGTTCGGCTCAAAGGGGTCAAGTGCAATTACTTCACCGTAGAATCGCGTGGGGCCGTTACCAAAAAACGCGGCCTGATTGTTGACCTCACGCCAGGTCTTTCCAGCATCCGAAGATTTATGAATACTGCCAACTAAACGACCATTGCGCTTATCGCCCGAACAGCGAAACAAAATCGCGGGATGGTGCGGGCTGATGGCAAAACTCTGAACACTGTGCGTGTACCAGTCGGTCAGGCCGCCGTTTAGTGTCTGCCAGCTCTGGCCCCCGTTGGTGCTCCGAAACACCCCCGCCACATCGCAACGGGCATAGAGCACATTGGCGTTTTGGGGGTGAAGCAGCAGGCCAGTAATATAACCGCCCCCGCCCGTGTGGGACGGATGCCAGTGATGCGGCTGGCTGAGGGAGGGCACATGGAGCGTGGCTAACGCCAGCAGGGCAAAAAAAAATGGCCGCACGATGGCATCGTATTAAATCGCCACTTACCAACAATAGCGATGATAAATTCCTTACCTGCTGAAGGATTGATTGATGAGCCAGGGTTTGTAAAAACCGGAGATACCGTTGATTTGATGCGCGATTGGCAACTGACCGTGAATAAAGATGTGGCTCCCGTCACCAAAGTGGTGGCAACGGCCAGGCGGGCAAATGTGTGAGTCATTGCAATAGGAACGTCAATGGTTGAACTGGGCCAAAAGTAGGCCCACTGCGTCCCTGACACTGTTCAATATGTCTCATTCTTTGGGGAGACAACCGCCTTACTTTATGCTGCGGGCGTATTCAGTCGGTGTGCAGCCGTATTCGGCCTTGAAGCATTGGCTAAAGTGCGATGGGGTATTAAAGCCGACATCGGCCATTACATCGGCAATAGATCCTCCACCCAACAGAATAAGCGAAGCGGCTTGTTTCAGGCGGGCTTTTCGGATATAATCGTTGACGGCCAAACCCGTTACCTGTTTGATTCGGCGGTACAGTTGCGCCCGGCTCATACCGATTTCCATCACAAATTCGTCTACGTCGAAGTCGGGGTTGGCCAGGCACCTGGTTACAATCTGCTCTACTTGTAACAAAAACTGTTCGTCGCTCAGGCCAGTTTCCTTTGGCTTGGGTTTGTATTCTCGGGTGAAGCGTTCCCGGAGTTTCTGCCGCTGCTCAATCAACTGCCGCACGCGCGATTGTAGCAGAATCGGGTCGAAAGGTTTGGTCAGGTAGTCATCGGCTCCCACATTCAGGCCACCCAGGCGGTCGGCGGTGTCGGACTTGGCCGTCAGTACAATCACTGGAATTGGCAATGTCCGTTGGTCAGCTTTTAACCGCTGGCACAGTTTAAGGCCATCCATCCGGGGCATTGCGATGTCAGTTATAATCAGGTCGGGGAGCAGGCGCGTTGCCAATTCCCACGCTTCGAGTCCATCTACTGCCCCTTTAACATGGAACTCATCCATGAGTAGCTGGCTGATAAAGGCCCGTAACTCGGCATCGTCTTCGACTACCAGCACCAGCGGGGCATGGTCAGGTACGGGTGTGGTTCGGCGGGCAACGCCGTTTGCAGCAGAGGAAGGGGTGGGCGAGGGCGAAAACTGGACGCGGGTCAAGGGCAGTACCATCTCAAAGCTGGTGCCATGGCCTTCGCGGCTCTGGGCCGTAATTTGCCCGTCGTGCAGTTCAACCAACTGTTTAACCAAGGCCAGTCCTACGCCGGAGCCAGGCATTTTGCGCCAGACGGTTTGTTGAACTTGGTAAAAATGCTCGAAGATGTTCGACAACTGTTCGGGGTTCAGCCCAATGCCGGTATCTAAGATAGTAAATACAACGCAGGCGCGGTCACCATTGCTCTCTTTTTGCGACAGCCGGACCTCAACGCTACCCCCATCGGGCGTAAACTTAAAGGCGTTTGAGAGGAGATTATACAGCATTTTTTCGAGCGCGTCCGCGTCGAAATGAACCCACAGCGTGGACATATCGGTGATCAGCGAGAACTGAATTGCCTGCCGTTCGGCCAGATACCGGAATTGCTCCGTAAGTTCCTTTACATACCCTACCAGGTCGCCTGGCACCAGGTGGAGCCGCATATTTCCTGACTCTAACTTGATGACATCCAGCAGTTGATTGAGCAGGTTGAGTAAATTTCGGGCGTTCCTTCTAATCACCTGGTACTGCCGTCGGGTGCTTTCATTGGCACCCGCCACAGACAGTAATTTCTCGATAGGGCTCAAAATTAGTGTCAGTGGCGTGCGGAATTCATGGGAGATGTTGGTAAAAAATCGGAGTTTCAGCTCGTCCAGTTCGTGAAGTTGAGCCGCCTGCACGGCAATTTCTTCTTTTTGCTGCTGCAATTCGCCATTCTTTCGACCGATTTCGGCATTGGCCAGCCGCAACTCACGGGTACGTTTTTCCACCTCCTCGCTCAACTCCCGCTGCCGTTGCTTTAATTGACGGGTGCGGGTACGAAACAGGAAAAAAATTCCCCCTACAACGGCCAGCAAGGCCAGTAGCCGGAACCACCAGGCTGCCCAGAACGGCGGCAAAATTTGTACATGAATACGGGTTCCGGTTTCATTCCAAATTCCCTGGTGATTAGCCGCCCGAATGTGGAAGGTATAGTCGCCGGGCGGCAGGTTGGTGTAGGTCGCGTACCGGCGTGGTCCCACATAGTTCCAACGATCCTCAAAGCCTTCCATACGGAAGGCATATTGATTTTTTGAGGGATTCGTGAAATCCAGCGCGGCAAACTCAAAACCAAATACGGATTGCTGCCAGTTGAGAACAATAGAGTTGGTAAGGAAGGGACTTTGTGTGAGTGGAGAGCTGCCCCCAACGGGCTGTGGCTGACCGAATAGCTGAAAACCAGTAAGTACCACCGTGGGTGCTGCCAGTGGACGAATGCGTTCGGGTCGAAAAAGAACCATACCCCCGGTGCTACCCAGAGCCAGCGACCCGTCCAGAAGGGGGAGTGTCGCCCCAAAATTGAATTTATTACCTGGTAGCCCGTCTTCATTGAAGAATGTAGCAACTACTTTTCTGGTGCGCGGGTTTAGCTGGACAACTCCATTTTCGGTTGTGAGCCAGAGCATACCGCTTCTGTCGGCTACTACGCTTTGAATACTGGTGTGCGGCAGACCATTTTTTTCGGTCAGTACCCCAAGAACCCGCAAGCGCGCATCCAACTCATACAATCCTTCATTGGTAGCTGCCCATACATGCTGGCGGGCATCGCGGTAGAGCGCCGGGACGGTGATTTTTCGGGTCTTTCCAAAGAAAACCGGCACTAATTGACGTTGAGTAGTATCGAGCCGGTACAAACCGTTGACAGTGCCCACCAGTATGGCTCCCGTTGCATCCTCGGCTATGCTGTAAACCGACTGCTCGCGGCTCATCAGGGGAGGCATTGACGGCAGGTAATTGGCTGTCCATCGACCTGTTTTCGGGTCAAACTTAAAAAGCCCATCGGTATAGGTGCCTGCCCACAGCTGGCCTTTTCGATCTTCGTACAGCGCGAAAACGCTGTTTTTGCCTATTAAAAAAGGCCGGTCATTCTCTAATCGGTAGGTAACAAACCGGCCATGTTCAGGATCGACTAATTTTTGCAGCCCCCCCCGCCACGACCCTACCCAGCGGGTTCCATTCCGGTCGACCAGTACCTTCAATACTGAATTATTGGCGAGTGATGCCAGATTTCCCGGTTCGTGCTGGTACAATCGAAATCGGTTGGTGGTTCGGTCGAATGATTGCAATCCTTTTTTGTTTAGGCCAATCCACAAACGGCCACCGGGTTCTTCCGCCAAACTCAGTACATCATTCCCAACCAGGCTTTCCGGCTGGTCTGGTTCACGGCGGTATAATGAAAAAACCAGCGAATGCCGGGTAATTAGATGCACTCCTTTTTTATTGGCATTGGTCCAGATGTTGCCGTCGCGGTCCTGATAAAGTGCTGAACAGTAGTTCTCGCTCAGGCGGTCGTCGAATAGTAAATCCTGGGTGTACTGGCGGGTTTTGCCACTTTCGGGGTCAACAATAAAGATACCCCCTCCTTCGGTACCTACCCAGAGCCACCCTCTGGTGTCCAGTAATAGGTGTCGAACCAGCGGCTCTTCTCCTACTTTCAGCGACTGGTAAACGAAGGTTTTTCGAATGTCGTCGTACCGACAAAGACCCCGGTCGGTACCGATCCAGATACGGCCCCGATTGTCGCGGCAGCTGGACGAGACTACATTTCCGGGCAGACTTGCGGAATTGGCCGGATTATGCTGGAACGTAACCACTGTTCCTTTTGCCGAATCCACGACCATAACCCCGGCCCCCCACGTACTCAGCAGATACCGCCCCGCACCCAGTGATTGCAGGCTGGTAACGGACAGGCTCATGGCCTCATTCCGGAGTACAGATAGCGGCTCCCAAAGTTGAAACGTTTTTTTATGTGGATCAAAAGACCAGCATCCGCCCCCTTCGTGGGAAATCAGCAGGTGGCCCCGGGCATCTTCGCCCAGCAGGGTGGTTGTGCGGGTACCACTTGTAATCGGGAGCGAAATACGCTCAAAGGCATCGAGTTGTCGGTCGTAACGGTGCAAAGTAACTGACCCGCTGAGCCAGAGTGTGCCAGTCCGGTCTTCATACAGACTGTGTATTTCTCCTTCCGAGAGGCTTTCCAGCCGGGTCGGGGAGTGCTGATAGTTTACAAACTGATACCCATCGTAGCGACTTACCCCATTGGCCGTAACCAGCCAGATAAAGCCCTGCCGGTCTTGGCGGATGTCGAAAACCTGATTACTCGCCAATCCTTCGGTAGTGGTCAGCCGTTTGACTTTCAGCGTAGCCGGAAACTGGGCCATAAGCGGCCGGGTCAGTAATACCAGCGTCAGCATAACCCAATAGAACCATTTCTCTATCTGCATTTCCTTTTCTCTAAAATGTAAACTCTACTACGATTTGCCTACTCCCGCAGCCCGCCTTGCCCACGAGGTATAATTTGGCAATAAGTTACTACATTTCTCCATATCGGTAACGATACTATCACCGATATGGTTCGGATTAAATCGCGGGCTAAAAAGCGGCTCACTTATCAAGATTGGCGTTCAGAACCAATACACCGGGTGCCCAGCTTGCTTTGTTGCGCTCAACAAACTCCTGATGCTTTGGATGCTTGTGATACTGCTCGATGGTCGCGTCGTCGGTGCAAGTCAGGTAGTGCATCACGGCCTAATCTGGTTGGTTCAAAGGACAAACAATGCCTGAATGTTGCCACCCATAATCAGGGCTTTTTCGTCGGGGGTTACTTCTCCGTCGAGCAGGGCGTTGTACTTGGCTACTTCTACGTGCATGAGTTCAAACGGGGTATCACTGCCGAAACAAACGCGACCCGCTCCCAGCCGTTTTACCGCCCGCAGCAACGGTTGCGCCCGAATCACGCTTCCGACAATGGTCAGATTCGGCGACTGCTCTGCTATTTCAATGGCCGCATTGCCGAGATCGTGGAAGTGCGCGCCCCCCATGTGAACCATGAATATCTTCATGTCGGGATACCGCCGGGCTATCTTTCCCAGCCGGAACGGGTGGGTATGCTCCGGTGAGTCTCCGCCGATGTGAAAGGCCATCATCTTGCCCGTACTGGCTATGTAGTCAATGACCGGCAGGGATTTTTCGGGGTCATCAATGTAAAATTCATTCTGGGCACCGTTCATCTTGACTCCGTAAAAGCCATACTCTTCTACACATCGCTTTGCTTCGTCGAGTGCGTATTGCAGTCCGCAATTGGGGTCGGCCCAGCCAAAGCCCAGAATGCGGTCAGGATGGTCTTTGGTTGCCTGATAGACATACCGATTCGATTCCTCCGTGAGCCGCCAGTAGGGAGGCTGAATCCAGGTCAGCGCCTTCTCAACGCCTGCCCTGTCCATCCGGCGCAGCAGTTCATCAATTTTTATACTATTTCCGCCCGTCAGGTGGGGCGAGATGTGTACGTCAGCATCAATAATCATGGTAGTAAGTGGCAATTTGTAAGAAATGATGGCTTGGGTGTAAACTTAATCTTTTGGGCCAGTGCTGGGTTGATCCATCGTTCAGATTGCCGGTTTTGGACCAGCGGGAAGTCACCCGGGCTGGCTCCGGCCAAAATTCGCAAGGCCGTTTCAGCCGCCCAAATCCCCTGCTCGCGCGCTACTTTTGTTTGCCCATACACGGCAAAAGGCATCATAAAATCATCGCAGGCCACAACGGGCTTGCGGATGGTTTGCCGCACAAACTCACTCGCTTCGGCGGCATTCCAGTGCTGAATACCGCCATTGGTAGGCAGGTAGATTAAATCCGATGTGTCGTTCGCTCGCTCAAAAGCGGTTTTCCAGGCAGCAAACTCCTCCACTAATTCGTATTGGGGTTCAAAGCCCATATTTCGGTACAGGGTGTCGAGCAGGGCCGTATTCCGGCGTTCGGCGGGGCTATTTTCGGACAATACCGTCAAGCGACGCGCACGGGGGTAGTATTGGCGCATGGCCCGAAGGGTTTCCCTGATTGGTACGATTTCCAGCATTCCCGTTACGTTGGAGACAGGAAGCCCATAAACGGCTGCCGACCAGTTGACACCACAGAACACCACGGGCGTAAGCGTGTTTTTTAGATACGGCACCACAAACTCACGCACGGCATCATCGTCGGACGCGATAACGAGCTTCGGCTGGTCTGTATCAAAACGAGCTTTTAACGCTGCCGCCCGTTGCCCTACCCCTTCCGGCTGGCGTTTGGTATCGAGAAAAAAGACCGTTAAGTGTACCTTTCCAGTCTTTGCCAGCGTCTGCCGAATCCCGGCCATAACCGAGTCACTCGACCCGTAACCGTCGTGATAGGAGTTGATATACCAGACCGCGACCGGCTGTTGGGCCAGCACCGGATAAAAACCGGCCAGTAAGATTCCTGTAAACAGTAGTTTATAACACATAGCTTAGTCCGATAGTACCGGCCAGCCCCACCACGGCTACGATGGTTTCCATGACCGTCCACGACAAAAATGTTTGCCGTAGATTGAGGTTAAAATACTCTTTGAACATCCAGAAACCAATATCATTGACGTGCGAAAACATCAGGCTGCCCGCTCCCGAAGCCAATACCAGCAATTCGGGTTGAACCTGCGCTGAACCACCAAGGATGGGTAGCACAATGCCGGCTGAGGTGATGGCCGCTACCGTAGCCGACCCCAGTGCCAGCCGGAGCAAAGCCGCTACCGACCAGGCCAGCAACAGGGGTGATACGTTCAGTCCCGTGGTCAGTTCTTTGATGGTAGTTCCAACGCCACTGTCGAGCAATACCTGCTTGAAGGCACCGCCCCCCGCAATAATCAGCATCACCATCGCTACACTGCTCACGCCCACGCCCCCCAGCTCCATTAGCCGGGCCATACTACGGCCATTGCGAACGCCAAAATAACACGCTAACAACACGGCCAGACCCAGGGCGATGGTGGGGTCGCCGAGGAAATGGGCAATCTGGCTGACTGGTGAGCTCGGTTGCAGCAAAAAACCCAATACGGCAGATATAATCATCAGAAAGACAGGCAACAGCGTGCAGAGCAGGCTCTCGCCAATACCGGGCAATTCGGCTTCGGGTTTGGGCTTATAGGTAAAAAGCTGCGCTGGAATACGGGCCGTAGAGTGGCGAAAAAACCGCGAAAACGAGAGTCCTGCCAACACAATTGCCGGTACAGCCACCAGTAGTCCATACACCAGGGTGAGGTTGACATCGGCGCCATAGATGGCAGCGACCGAGGTGGGTGCCGGGTGGGGAGGCAAAAGCCCATGAGCGACCGACAGCGAGGCCGCCATCGGAATGCCTACATAGAGCAGGGGCAAACCCGTTGTGGCTGCCAGGGTATATACCAATGGAATCAATACCAGAAATCCGGCATTATAAATCATGGGCAACCCCACCACAAAACCCGTCAGGAGCAGGGCTATCTGCAACCGGTTTTTTCCGAAAAGATGGATAAGCCAGTAGGTGATTCGCTGGGCCGCTCCGCTGTCTTCGATAAGTTTGCCGAGCATGGCTCCAAATGCCAGAATCAACGCAATGCTGCCCAATGTACTGCCAACACCGTTCTGAATCGACTTAAGCGTCTCTGCCGGACTCATTCCTTCGGCAATACCTACCGCCAGCGACGTGATAATCAGGGCCAGAAACGCGTTCAGCTTTAACCCAACCATCAGAAAGAGCAGCAACCCAATTCCAACCAGTACGATTAGCAGTGTGGTCATGGCGGTTATTTTCCAAAAAAAGTGGTAACCGAACCAGCCGGTGCGTCATAGACGAGCGTTCCGTCGGCATTCACCGTAACCTCGCCAACCGCTTTGTACAATTCATAGGCAACATTCTGGTAGCGGTCTGCTTTTTCGGTCGTGCGAAAAGCGGTAAATGTTTTGGCGGTGGTTCCTTTAATGGCTACGGCCACCTTGCGGTTGAAGCCGGTCATGTTGGTGAGCACAAAGGCATCGGGGTTTTTGGTGCCATTGCCGGCAAAAGCAATCACCGGCATTTCGGAATCCATGGAAGCGGTACGGGCTACGGCCATACCCGGCTGTCCGGCGCGGCTCAATTGCTTATAAAAATAGTAGCCTCGCCGAACCTCAAACGTACCATCTTCGTGTACTGTAAACGCCGAACCAGGGTTTGGATCACCACCTACCCACTGAGCCGGTCGCTGAATACCCGCCCAGGGGATAATACCGTTGACTTTGGCCGTATAGATGTTGCCATGAAACTCCTTGATGTTTTTTGTGTCCATCTGACTCCAACTGGTCGAAGTTACCCAGGCTTTCAGCTCAGGCCGTTGTTCCCGGAGCAGATCGGTTCCTAAACTGGTGTGCTCGCCAAACCAGCGTCCGTAGTTACCGACGTAGAAACCATGTGAGGTTATCAAACCAATGTTCTTCATCGCTTCGGGGTCATCGGCAATGGCGTTGGCGTATCCCCAGTAACTCCAGCGATACCAGTTGGTGGTTTCACCGGGCGATACGCCCACGTCGCGAAGCCCTGCTTTGTCCAATTCGGTCCGCATCAGTTTGATATATTCCGTTACTAATTCAGGCGACCAGAACATATTATAATCCTGGCCCTCACCGATGTTTCCTGTTTCGTCTGTCACATCCCAGCGTGCCCAGTCTTCGCCTTCGTTATGCAGTGACACATAGTTGACGGGGAGGTTTTCTTTCTCGCGCAGGAATTTTACCCAATCCACCAAATAGGTGGCCAATGCCCCTTTCATAGCCGGGTCAAGGTCGCGACCCCGTATGATTTTTTGTTTAGTCATAAAGGCGGGCGGGCCATACAAAGTCGTGATGATGTTGAGATTAGTGCCGCGTTGCCGCGAAATTTTCAGCCCCTCACGGGCAAAGTAGCGCAGCCACTGGGTCGAACTTTCGTGATCAAAGGGGCCGCCCGCTGTTTGCTGATGATGGGGGTCATAAAATAGTTTCAGCAGCCCCACTTTAAGGCCATCTTCGCCGAAAACCATTTGCAGAATGCGCTGCCGCTCGGCTTCTTTGAGTAGGCTGAAACCGCCATACTCCTGCTTATCGGCGGTATAGCCAACGGCCTGGGCGGTCTCAACATAATTGAAGCCAAAGCCATCCCAGTGCCGGATTTTCTTAGAAAAGTCAACCTGGGCTTTGACGGCAGTAAAATTTTCAGACTGCCCCATCAATGTTTTGGGCTGAATAAACAAACAGGGAAATAGTAAAATACACTTTACAAAGGCTCGTATCATGGTTTGAATGATTTGGTTGGAGATTCAAATACCAATAGATATTCAGGCGGGCTATTGATACTTGTCGCAAGTACCGTTATTGCCCTTTCTGTCTCTAATTCAATTGTCTCAAATAACAGTAAGACAATTGCCTGAATCACCGAATGACTGATTGCGCCCGTAACCAAGTATCCAATAAGTGGGGCAAGCTACTCAATAGTGGTTCGTGGGCAGGCATTCCGAAGGCGTGCCTGCCTCGCTCAAACAGGTGTAACTCTACGGGAACTCCGGCTTTTTTCAGGGCCAGATAATACACGGCGCCATTAGCGGGGGGCGTTGTGGTGTCATTTCCTCCATAAAAAATCAGTGTCGGCGGAGTCGTGGGGGCAATCGTCTGTTCAGCCGACAATTCTACCGCCAGTTTCAGCGAGTCGGGATTGGGGCCAATCAGGTACCGCCGGGAGCCCAGGTGCGCAAGGGCGGGGTCGGTTAGGTTAATGACCGGATAAAACAGCACGGCAAAAGATGGGCGACTTGTCTGCCGGTCAACAGGGTCAGGTGCATTTATCTGACCTTCATCAAAGCGCGTAGAAGCCCAGGCCGCCAGATGCCCGCCTGCCGAAAAGCCGATGATACCGATTTTCGCGGCATCGAGCTGGTAGTCTGTCGCGCGGTGCCGCACCCACCGCAAGGCCCGTTGCACATCCTGCATCGGAGCCGGATAGTGGTAGCCGTTGCCGCCATGCCGGTAGCGGAGGTAAAACACGGTCATTCCTTTTTCAACCAGCCATTTTAGCACATTTTGCCGCTCGTTGTTAAACGATAGCTGGCTATAACCCCCGCCTGGACAAAATACTATGCCCGTACCGGTTGCTTTACCCGCTTCGGGCCGATATACCGTCAGGGTCGGTATGTCATTGTCGCTGGTACCTTTGGCACCCGGTGCGCCGTTGGGAAACAGCGGAATAGCTCGTTGAGCCTGCACGTGAGCAATGCAGCAACCAAATAACAGCAGGTAACAGGCTAAAGCACATCGCATGGTTATCGCCAGTTTTTGTTATCCAAATGATTGAGGACGGCCTTTTCGTCCAGTACCCCTAAGGCTACTCCAGCGAACGTAAATACACGGGTTCGCGGCTCCAAATGCCCGCCAAGTGCCCCTTTTTCGTCCGAAAAGACGATGTGCGCGTGAACCCTTCCCTCAATGACAAACCCCGATATAGCCACAATGTCAGTAGGGCCATCGGCTTCCAAGAACTCATTTTTGGAGGGGAATGTGGTATTATCCACCGAATGAACATGATGCCGTACCAGCGACCCCATTCCGGTCAGGATAACAGCGTTCTGAATGCCTTCCTGCTCAACGGCCTTGCGAATTCCTTCCAGCAAGTCGGTCTGATAGCGGAAACGTAACACCACGATGCGTGTAAACTGCCCCGATAGCAGATAGCCCGATGAAACCGAATCAGAATTGAAGGTGCGGGCCAGCGAATCAGTGGGCGCACTCATTCTGATTGGCTTCCAGTGGGATATCTCAGCTGATTTGGGTGGGTCGGGGTTAGGAACCACTGGCCGCTGCGCCAGCACTGGACACAGTGCCACGAGCCAGACAAGACCCGTTCGAGATAATTTTATGAAGTGCAGCATATAAATTGTTGATAATGAATACTATAAAAAAACAAGCAAGAGACAGCACACCTACGCTTACTGCGGTGGTCGGCCAACGGTAGCCAGCAGTCCGCCATCGACATAAATAATCTGGCCATTCACAAAATCAGATGCGGCTGATGCCAGAAAGACAGCCGCTCCCACTAAATCTTCGGCGTTGCCCCAGCGATTGGCTGGTGTTCGACTCACGATGAATTCGTTCAGTGGGCTGCCCGGTATTCGGTAAGCCGTATTGATGTCGGTGGCTATGAATCCCGGGCCAATACCGTTGGTCTGAATATTATCGGCGGCCCACTCAGTAGCCATGCTTCGGGTAAGCATTTTGAGCCCCCCTTTGGCGGCTGCATAGGCACCAACCGTCTCGCGGGCGAGTTCACTCATCAGGGAGCAAATATTAATGATTTTGCCCTGTTTTCGATGTCTCATCCCTGCCACCACCGCTCGCGTGACTAAGAAGGCAGAGGTCAGGTCAGTAGTTAGTACTTCGTTCCATTCTGTGAGCGACAGCTCGGCTAATGGGGTTCGACGGACAATGCCTGCGTTATTCACCAAAATATGGAGTTCGTTTTGGGCGAGCCAGCCGGGATTCAGGGCGCGGGTAATGGAGTGTTCGTTGGCTACGTCAAAACAAAGCCCCTCGGCCCGCAGCCCCTCGGCCCGCAATCCGGCTACGGCCTGTTCGAGTTTGTCGGGGTTGCGTCCATTCAGCACCACGCTGGCCCCCGCCCCCGCCATGCCGCGTGCCAGGGCCAGCCCTACGCCCTGCGTGCTGCCCGTAATCAAGGCTCGTTTTCCGGTCAAATCGAATTGGCTGAGTGTCTGCATGTTATTTCGATTCTGTTCCAACGGGTTTTGTTAGTTCAGCCCGTTTATCGGCCTGGGAACCGGTGAGCGATTCGTCGAATGCCAGGTCACGGCCAAAGGTTTCGGGCAAATTATAAATCATAATTCCGGAGAAAATAACACTGCCAATGCCCACCAAAGCGGCACTGTTGACTAATCCCAGGGAGGGAGTCAATGCCTTGAACGTGAAGGATAAAGGAATGAAAAATGCCCGGATAAAATTGGGAATCGCGGTGGTAGCCGTAGCCCGGATGTTGGTACCGAACAGTTCGGAAATGGTCGTGATGAGTACGGCCCAAATACCAATGCCCAGGCCGAGCCACGCTACCCGAACGTAGAAACCCGTTAGCGATTGGGCCGGAAAGACCAAATAAGCCACCATTCCCGACAAAAGTATGCCCAGAAACACCGCCATCGCCTGCCGTCGGCTACCCAGCCACTGACTCACTACGCTACACAGGATATCAGAAAGTGATACAAAAATGTACAGTACCAGTATGGCCATTTCGGCAGTAGGGCGTTCGGCCATGCCAAAAGCCTGCCCAAACTCGGGTGCGCCCGATACCAGGATGCTGATGGTGTAAAAGGTAGGTGCACCAATAATAATACACTGCAAAAACCGACCAATTAACCGGGGTTGGCGCAGAATAGCCAGGAAATCAGCCCGATGCTCATTGCGCG
>Ga0335394_10001510_pt1 | contig 26250 bp, 22 predicted proteins | sample MAT03_FD_205741 | JGI IMG/M metagenome (GOLD analysis project Ga0335394, IMG submission 205741) | Freshwater microbial communities from Lake Fryxell liftoff mats and glacier meltwater in Antarctica - MAT-03 (spades assembly) (version 2) ...
GGCCTGCCAAGTGGTTGCCGCGGCGGGAATTCAGTGCTCCCGTAGGCACCCGCCCCCGCAGCGACTGGGCGTGTTCAGGGGCTGTTACTCAGACTGCACGCTAAAGCCGTTGTCAGCCGCCTGACCGCGGTCGCCAACCCACGGCGCCCGCCAACGACAACGCCAGGCGCTTCATATGCCGTGGCACTCGCCACCAGGCAAGTCCCAGCGCCCGCACCCCGGTCCAACGATCACCCTGCTGCAGATGGTGGTAGCCAAACTCGGCCTGGTAGCGCGACACCGTCTCTGCAAAGTGCCCAGTGGCCATGGCCCGCCCATCCGCGCTGGCCAGCCCGTGGTTTGCCGCATATCGCAGCAGCAAGTCGGTGCGAAAGTCTATTTTGCGTACTGAGCGAGAGCCCTGCACCGGGTGCTGCCGGTACAGCACCGGCGGCCACTGCAACAACGCAAACGGGACCTTTTGCGACATGCGCAACCACAGGTCCCAGTCTTCGCTATACGACAGCGATGTGTCAAAGCCACCACACGCCAACACCGCCTCTTTCAGTATCAAGGTGCCGCTGGTGAGCGCCCAGCAGTCGCTCAGAAACTGGTGGTAAACCCAGCCCGTGAAGTCGGCGTCGACGACCAGGCCGGGGTCCGCCGGCCAGACATCGGCGGGCGCTGGGTACGTATCGCCGTCCATGTACCAGTGGTGATAGCGGCACACCACGGCCCCGCAGCCGGCATGCTGTGAAAACGCCGCGACCTGGCGCGCCAGTTGGCCCGGGTGCCAGATGTCGTCCTGGTCGAGGCAGATGACGTAGCGCCCTTGCGCTGCTCGCAGGCCGGCATTGCGAGCCGCACTGACCCCGGCGTTGCGCTGCGTGATCAATCGCGCCGCTGGCGCAACCTGGCCCACCAACTGACAGGTGCCGTCGGTGGAGCCGTCGTCAACCACGATGATTTCAACGGCCGGATGCATCTGCGCCAGCACACTACGCATTGTGTCGGCGACGAAAGCCTCGCCGTTGAAGGTGGGGATGACCACGGAGACGAGTGCATCGGCGGTCGGTTCATGCATGCACGACTCTCAATGTGTTTGTTGGCCTATCGCTTGCGCCCACATCCGCGCCGCAGCGTCCAGGCCCAGGCTTGAAAAGTGACAGTCGCGGTGCCGGTGCAGTCCCTGGAGCGTGTCGGTGTCGGGGCCCAGGCGCACATCGGCGTGAAGCGCGACGACTTGGCTGATCGCCGAGCGCACGGCGGCACCCTTGCTGCCTTGGCACATTGTCGAACGGGCGGCCAGGATGGGTGCCAACACGCCGGCCGCTCGCAAGTGCGCCCGTAGCCGATCGAGCCCCTCGGCATAGGCAGCTTCCGGGGTACCTGCCAGGGCATCGGCCTCGCCCTGTTGCCATAGCACCAAGTCTGGGTGCAGTTGCGCCAGCTTCAACTGCCCAATCAAATTATCCATGCGTGCCACCAAGGGGCCTGAAGCACCACTCCAATCCTTGATGCTGGTGGCATCCACTGCCAGCAAGGCCACCACCACTGGCCGGTCAAGGCCCAAGCGCTGCAGATACGACGGCAGGCGCGACCAGATGCTGCCATGCCCACCCGTACCCCCAGGCAGCGGATCGGCGGTGACCTGACAGCCATCGCCGACGAACACTTTGGCCTTGGGTGCGCCAAGCCTAGCCTCTGCGGGATTGTCGAGCCCGTGGTTGCCCGCATTGGACTGGCCCAGCACCAGCAGTACCAGCGGCGCAGGCTTGGCGTGGCCATCGATGCATGGCTGAACCGGCACTGGCGCAGGGCCCTGGACAGAAGCCACCCTGGCGGCCAGTTGTTGCTCTGCGCGCAGCTCGCTCCACATCGGCGCCCCGGCGACAGCGGTCACCCCAGCAGCCGCAGCAGCCACCACCAACCCCGCCGACCAACCAGGCCCTTTCATGCAGCCAACGCCGTCGGACGTCTGCGGTACCAGTCGCGCACCCACCGCATGGCCGGCTTTTCGACAGTGTAGGTCAACAGTGAGGCCAGCCCGATCGCAACCACCAACGCCGCACCAATGCTGGCGTCGAAAGGCCAACCCTGGGCGAGCACCGCGCGCTGAACCACCCACCCGATGTTCTCGTGCAGCAAGTACAGCGTGTACGAAATGGTGCCCAGAAAGCTCAACACGGGGTTGGCCAACCAGGGCAGGCGGCCGGCTGCGGCGCCCCACACAATGGCGGTTAGCGCAGCCGCCAGCGCGGCCAGCATCAAGCCGTCCACCAGCGCCAGGCAAACAAGCGCCAAAACGGCTGTCACACGCGCCGGCAGATCGCCCGCGCGGTGGCCGCCCACCGCGACCTGGTAAACAAAAATCCCCAGTCCGAACCACGGGATGTACTTCAAGATCGTCAGCCGGTACAGCATCCACGACAGGTCCACCCCGAAGGCCTGCGCCGCCACGTGATACACCAGCCGCAAGGCCAGCATCGCGCCAATCACCCAGTACACACGGTGCAACTGGCCGCGCATGTAGAGCGCCAGCATGCCGGCATAGAAGATCAACTCAACCTCGAGAGTCCAGTACACGCCGTCCACGTGCGGCACGCGAAACACGCCGTGCACCATGAAGAAGTTTGCCAACGCCTGCAGTGCCGTCACTTCCTTGCCCGGCAAGCCAAACTGGCTGGTGACGGCGTAGGTCATGGCAACAGCAACCCAGTACGCAGGAAACAGGCGCGAAAACCGCGACACCACAAAGTCCATGCTGCGCTGGGTGCGCGACAGCGTCATGAAAATGACGAAGCCACTGATGATGAAAAACAGGTTCACGCCGTAGTGCCCCAAAGGCACGGTGAAGCTGGGCGTGGCGGCGGGTGCATACAGCTCGGCAAAACGGGTGGTGTAGTGAAAAAGCACCACGGCCAGGGCCGCCACGCCCCGCAGCGCGTCGATCTCTGCCAGCCGCCGCGTGCAGTCAGCGCCGTGCGGCTGGCTCATGCGAACCTTCAAAGCGCCAGTTGGGCGCATGCCCGCGCAACCACTGTTCCAGCATCATCAGGATCCAGACCATCTCACCGTAGTAGCCCGGGTGTGCGGGAAGCAGTTCATCCAGCAACTGCTTGATGAATTCAGGCCGAACCACGCCGCGTGTGGCAAAACCGCGCACCGAGTCTTCTGCCAGCGCCTTGAGGGCTGGATGCTTCGTGGCCCACACACCAAAGGGCAGACCGAAACCCTTTTTCTGCTTGGTGATGATGGCAGCCGGCAAGAAGTCTCGCAGCGCTTCCTTGAAGAACCAGCGCAGCTTGAAGCCGCGCAGCTTGTAGTGGGTGGGCAAACGCATGGAAAAGTCCACCAGAGCATCATTCAGCAGCGGGTAGCCCACGTTGATGCCAGCCAGGCGCGTGGTGCCGCGCACCTTGGGCAAGTCAGACTCGGCCAAGGTGTAGCGCCAGTCATAGGCCAGCATGCGGTCGAGGTCATTGTCGGCATCGGCCTGGGCCCAGACCTCGCGCTGTTGTTGCAGTGGCAGGTCGGGTTGCACCGACGCCAGAAAGTCTGCGCTCAGCACCTCGGCAAAGCCCAGGCGGTGCAGCAGGTTGTAGTGGCCTAAACGGTCAGGCAACGGCACATTGGCGTCGCGCACGTAGTTGCGGCCCTTGCGCAACACCGTCAGGTGCTGCGCCCCGGGGATGCCCAGCAACGGCTCTATCAGCGCCCCACGCAACAAGCCTGGCAACTGACCGTACAGGCCGTACAAGCGCTGCGTGGCGTAGCGGGAATTGCCGCCAAAGAGTTCATCCCCGCCGTCACCGGCCAGGATCTTGGTGACGCCGTCTTCACGCGCTTTGAGCGCGCAGTAGTAGGCCGGCAGTGCCGAAGAATTGCCGAAGGGCTGGTCATACGATGTGGCCACATCTGCGATGCTGCGTACCAGATCATCGGGCGTCACGTAGTACTCATGGTGCTCGGCGCCGAAGTGCCGCGCTGCCAGGCGCGCGTACTCCATCTCGTCATAGCCTTCCGCGTCAAAGCCGATGGAGTAGGTGTGCACCTGCCCGGCTACCCGCTTGATGTGGCCGGCCACCGTGGAACTGTCGGTGCCGCCGCTAAGAAAGCAGGCTGGTGTGCCAGCGTCCAGTTCTGCCTGCACAGCCTGGGTCAAGAGACCACGGAACTCGACCTTCAGGGATTCAAACGACGCCGTGCGCGGCGACTGGAACTTGAGCTGGATGTACGGGCGAACATCAACACGGCCCTTGTCAAACAGCGCGCAGTGCCCTGCGGGCAAGCGCTGTACGCCCTTGAAGATGGTTCGGGGCGCCGGCACGACGTGAAAAAACAAATACTCAAAGACGGACTGCGGGTCAATCTCACTGCAGCCCAGGCTGTCAGCACGCTCTGCAAAGCTGAACTTCCCGGCGTCAAAGCGCCAGCACATCGTCTGCTGGGCAAAACGGTCGACAGCCAGAAAGGTGCCTCCGCCCGCCAACTGCAAGCCTGCGGCGAACGCGCCGCGTGCACTGGCGGCAGCCTGTGGGGTGCCCAGCCCCGCAATGGCGTCCGCCCACGCGTGCATGCCATCAGGCCACTGGGGCGCGCCCAGACAGGAGTCTCTAGTTCTATCGGTCATCGTCGGCGCCACGGCTGAGCCGAGGGGTCACCGTCGGCAAGGCAAAACCCATAGTTTCACCCGACGGAAGGCAGCCGCTTCAAGCACGCGCCGCTGTGTCGTGGCGGAATGCTCGCCACCCGCTCGGCTGTGGCCGGGGGGGGGGGCGTGCCGCTACTGCCCCAGCTTCGGCCCGATGTAGCTTGTGGCCAGCGCCACGCGGTCCAGCCTGTAGTGCATGGTGCTGGGCGCAAGGTCAACCCCACCGTGATAGACGTCGATCCACACACCCTGCACGCCAAACTCGGCATGCCTACGCCAGCGGTAGTTGGTACGGCTGTAGGCTGGATAGCCGTTGATCCACACCTCGTAAATGCCGTCTGCATTGGCCGCGGCGTAGTTGCCTAGCGCGTCCTGGCTGCCGGCCATGGTGTTCTGCTTGACTCGAATGTCAATGCAATACCACTGCTCCTTGCGAATGGCGATCATGGGGAACGACGCACCTGCTGGGAACGGCCCCTGCTGGTCCAGGTTGTAGTCGTAGATGCCGATGCCGAACCAGCCAATGTACGGGTCGTCGTCCAAAGCGGTGGGACTCACCCCCGTGAGGAAGCGCACGCTGTGGCCTTCGTACTGGAAGTTGGCGTTGCCGCCTGGGTCCACTTTCAGACCGGTGCCGCGGTAGCCACCGTTACCGGTGGTTTGCTGCCAGTAACCCACCGGGTTCCAGTAACCAAACTGCACCCCTATGGCAGGAATTTTGATGGCCGTATCAGCCGTCGTGCCGAAGTCGTTTTCCAGGTACATGTGGTACTGGCCAAAAAGCTCTTCCCGCACGACGTTGGGGGTGCCACGCGCGCCTGTGCCCCGGCTGCTTTCCAGTCTGGAGTTGGCGCTACCCAGCTGACCAGCCGTGATCTCACCGCGTGCGAAGGTGGTGCCTGTGGACTGGTTGAGCGTTCGGGATGCCGTTGGCGTGAAGCCGCCATCAAACGGGCCGCCCAGTTCAAAGTCGTCTGCCGCCACGAGCGCCGGGTTGCCGCTGTTCTTCAGGGCATTGAAGTTGGCGTAGCCATTGGCCAGGCCCAGCACGGGCGCTGGCACGTCTTCCGGGACGATGATGGTGGGCGGGTCGCATTCAAAGACGTCAATGATGTGGCCTGTGTGCCCGGTGTCGAAGGCTGCAACCTTCACAGTGAGCGTGGCGCTGGAAACAATGCCCGTGACCGAACTCAGATCAAAACGCAGGACCGTGGGCTGCGTTTCGGCCACCAACCTGAACGCGTTCTTGCTTCCGCGACCCGTGAAGCTGGTGGTGTTCCAGGTCGCGTTGGCAACCGCCGTGAGATTGAAGGTGCCGCTGCTAGTGACCACAGTCAAAGTCGGTCTGTTGTTTGCCGTGGCATCTCCGCGGCCGAACAGATCCAGCGGCCATGCACTGGCACGTGTGTTGAGGTAGAAACCGCGGTTGGTACCACCCGTCAGCCAACGTTGCACCAGTGATGTGACATTGGCCGACAAGGCCTGTCCCACTGAGCTTGCGGCCGAAGTGCTGGCATAGGGGATGGAGCCCTCAGGCCGCCCCGCTGAATCTAACCAGTTGCCGCGCCCCACCAACGCACCGGATGCGTACAGCCGCCCCCAGCGGAAGCCCATACGCTTGTGCCAAAAGTCCCTGGTTGGCGCGCTCAGATTGCCGGTGTCAGAGGCGGTGCCACCGTCACTGGTGAGGTACTGAACGATGTTGCCCGTGGGGGCCGGTGGCGGAGGCGGCGCTGGCGGCGTAGGCGCTGGTGGTGCAGGCGGTGTAGGCACAGTTGGCGTAGGCGGAGCGGGGGCCGTCGGCGGCGATGGGTGGGGCGTCGGCCCCGCGACTGGTGGCTGCTCCTCGCCACCGCCGGCTCCACCACCGCCACAAGCGACAAGCCACGGCGCACCACCTAGTGCGGCGATCGCAGCAGCCACAAGACGACGACGACCCTGCGCATTGGGCTGGAGCGACTCCGTCTGCGTCGTTGGCAACTGGCAGGCTGTAAGCGCAGGCAGATTCGAGTTCTGGTTGTTCATGATGTAGTGCCCGTCGTTCGGGACGAGTGATCAAAGTATTTCTTCGCCTGACTGGCGACCAGGCTCGGGACGGGTGCCTGGCTACGACATGGAAAGACAATGACTACGACAGCCTGTTGTGAACGACTTCAACGTTTGACACAGGCACGAATCCACACGACCGCACCCGCTGCCAGTTCCAAGTTTGTTCATCAACCCGTTGACGCATCGCGTTTCACGTTGCGGTTAGGTCGAGCGCGGACGATAGACATAGGCGACGTCTTCCCCTTGGTCGGGCCGCTTGGCCCACTCGAAGTAGAAAATTGCCCTGATCTTCTCGTCGTAGTGAAAGCGCTTGAACTCCGAAGCGTTGCTCATCGCAGGCAGAGTCTGCCCTGCGCCGAAGGGCGCGCGTGTCACCGTCCAGGTGCTGGACAGGGCGCTCGGAATATCCAGTTCGTAGACCGCCGAATTGTCCCCGGTGATGCCGCCGACGATGACTCGATTGTTGTCGGGGCACCAAGTGGCTGCGCCCCAAGGGTCGGGGACAGGCAAGGCCATGCTCAGAATTGCCGTGCCACCCAAAGTCGGCTGAGCCACCGTCACGTCCATCCACTGCACTTCCACGAATCCGGCACGCCTGTACACGCACAGGAGAAGTCCGCGCGACGGCACATGAAACATGGTCCCGCCATCGAACCCGTCGGCCTGGTCGTAGCTGAACCCTCTACCAGTGCCGGTGACGTAAGTGCCGCTCGCGATGTCGAACCAACGAATCAGGGCATTTCCGTTGCAGACAATATAGACACGCCTCTGCGCCGGCACGATCTGGGTCAGCACCGGAGCGGCACCACCGAAGCCGGCTTCGTCGACTCGGCTCAGAGACTGCTTTCTCCACGTCCTTGAGGCGCTCGACGACGTGGTGTCGGGAAAGTCGAGCGCAAGTGCTGACACCGCACCCTTCATGTTTGCTCGATTGATTGCAGGAGTCCAAACGCGCAAATAGGTGCCGTTTGCGGCGCCCCCGGCATCCGGCCCTACAAAGTCACCAGAGCCATAGGTATGCGCGGAGCCAGGCTTGCCATCAATTGTCGAAACACCGTAATTCAGTGCGCTGGTCCCGGGTGTGCCAGTCCAATCCAGGAAGGCTTGCGGGCCCGCAACATCCGCACTGTTGTTGCCCCTTGTAACGTCGTCTGTCCCGGTCCCGAACCACGGCGTGGGATCGCAGACGCGCTTGAATCTGACCGCCGAAGAACCGTACTCGGCGATCGTCACGGTGTTGTCGTTGGTATTGGCATGCCCGCCGCTGAAGAAAAGCGCGCAACCGTAGTCACCCCAATAAGGGTTCTTGAAGCATCCACCATAGGTGCTGGCTGTCTTTGCAAAGTAGAAGGGCTCGAAGTAGGGCGCGCACTGGCTGATGAAACTGTTAGCCAACTTCCCGTTCGAAACCGTCAGCGTCGCAACTTCGCCAGCGGCGGGCACCCAACTCGGCAGCCTGACCACGTTCCCTTGCAGATTCACGATCATCCCGAGGTAACTGCTCGTGAAGACGCTGCCCGTGACTTGGGCATCCATCGATGTGTCGCTCGGCCCGTCCGTGATGATGAAGTCTTGATAGAAGTTGCCAGCGCGGTTCAGTCGTTGCTGGGAGTTCCCCGCCGCAACCAGCGAACCTGAGTCAAGATTGCTCGTCAGCATGCCGACTTGAATGCTGTTGGCGTCTGTCGTGATGGCCAAGTTCAGGGTATTGCTGAGCACCGCCATCGAAGGGCCGGCACTGAATCTGACGGCACCTCTTGCGGCAAAGATCTGCACCGCGATCTTGGTCGCCGACCCTACTGTGGCGGTCCATGGCTGCGCTCCCCTCAACGACAACCCGACGCCGTAGAAGAGGCGCTCGTTGGCATTGAATCCGGCCAAGGACCGCTGGGGCAAGGCCGTCAATGCGACGCCCCCGATCACGAAGGTGGTTATCGCTCCGCCCCCCGAACCCGTGTGACTGATGACGCGGACGATCACCCCCGTGCTCGGCCCCGTGCCAACATCGAACTCGTCAGCCACGCCAGTGCTAGAGAGGCTGCTGACGAAAGCGCCGCCGCTGTCGTAGGCCTTCGCGTTCTGGAAGACAGGCACTGTTCCCAGCGACGGCGTTGGCGCAGGGCTCGGTGTTGGGGCCGGAGTCGCAGTCGGCGGAGGCACAGGCGTCGGCGCAGGCGTCGGCGTCGGCGTCGGTGCTGGCGTCGGTGCTGGCGTCGGTGCTGGCGTTGGTGCTGGCGTTGGTGCTGGCGTTGGTGCTGGCGTTGGTGCTGGCGTTGGTGCTGGCGATGGGGTTGGCGCTGCCTTCGATGGGAGCATCTCGGCTGTCGGCTCAGCCAAATCGCTGCTAGACCCACCGCCGCAGGCCGCCATCAATGGACTGGTGCTTAACGAAACCAGCGCCGCACGGACCATCATGCGCCGGCGCACATTCACCTCTGCTGCACCGCTCTTCTCGTTGGGAATGGCCAGGGCCAGATTCACTCTCTCATATTTCACTTGGGGCACCTCGTGCACTGGCCTATGCTCAGGACTGTCATTTCAGTTATCGGCGTTGTTGTCATCGCCCTTAGGCTGCCCATCGACTTCAGTGTCAGCAAGTGCTGCAGAACCGTCGAACTGGACGAGACTTCGGGATGGAACGAATTCTCCGCGAACTCCCTTCCTCGACCATGACACCAGAGTATCAACCTGCAAGCAGCAAGCTGCGCGCGGCTAGCGCCGCCAAGGCACCGCATGTTCAACTGCCTGACAGTGGGGGCTGCAGTGAGACTGGAACAACGCGCACTTTCTCACGCAAATCCATCAATTGAATTGCATCCGGCGACCTAGGCTTGAATCCGGTGCGCCATCGCGACGAATGTGAATTCACCGCTTACTCCGTGGGCAGGCTTTCGGAGTGGCCTGGCGTTGCAGTTCGCTTACAACCGCGCTCAATTCGTCAGATGCCATCAGCCCACGTTCAATCAGAAGAAATTCACGATCTTGCAAAGGTTCCTGCCGAGGTCTGTTCGCTCTTCGACATGGCGGAGACACTCGACTTTCAGTCCGGTCTCGACTGGTATCGACTGCTGAAGCAAACCACGCTGGCCCCGTCAGATCAAGTCTCCGTCCTGGTGGCCCGACGTGACGGTCGCCCCACCGCAGCACTGGCGCTGCGGCGAAGCGAGCAGACCTTTGGCGCAGAGATTCACTCGTTCACAAACTTCTACACCTCGCTCTTTGCCCCAGCGCTTTCGCTGGACGCGCGCGTCAATGACCTCGAGGTGCTCTTCAACACCGTGCGCCGCCGAACCCCCCGTGCGCGAACAATCGTGTTGGCGCCGCTTGAACATGGCGGCTTGCAGTTTCCACTTCTGAGCGAAGCGCTCAAGGCGTCAGGCTTCGCGACCTTCGATTATTTCTGCTTCGGCAACTGGTACCTGCCACTGACTCCCGAAACGACCTCGGCGGATCAGTACTTGGCCGCGCGTCCCGGCGAAGTTCGCCAGACGCTGAATCGCATGTCGCGGCGCTTCGATCGCGAACGAGGCAACATCGAAATCGTCAGCACCGAGGAGGGACTCGAAGGTGCGATCAAGGCCTATGCCTCGGTGTATGCCGCCAGCTGGAAGCGTCCGGAGCCTCATCCGGAGTTCATGCCTGGACTCATTCGCCTCTGCGCCAGACGAGGCTGGTTGCGTTTGGGCATCGCCTGGGTCGGAGAGCGCCCCGTGGCGGCGCAATTGTGGATTGTCGCCAATCGACGCGCCTGCATTTACAAACTGGCCTATGACTCCAATTTCGCGCGGCTCTCGCCTGGCACCCTGCTCACTGCGGCGCTCATGCGTCACGCCATCGAGCAGGATCGCGTCACCGAAGTGGATTACCTCACGGGCGACGACGGCTACAAGCGGGCCTGGATGACACATCGGCGCGAGCGCTGGGGCCTTGTCGCCTATGATTCTTTGAGCCCGGCAGGCGCCATTCTGCACGCGCGTGAAGTCGGCGCCCGCCTCGCCAAGCGGGCCGCCAATTTCATTCGATCGCAGCGTTGATTGCCCCCCCTGCACTCGAAAGCCACGAACACACTGCGCCGAATGATCCACGACACCAGAGCAGTCCTGAGCGGTCAAGTCGCCCCGAGCACCGGGCTGCACGCGGGGTTCTTCCGATCTGCAGAGTTGCACCCCGATCGGCCCGCGCTGGAGATCGGTAGTCAGACCTTGTCGTATGCAGACTTGAGCGGCCTTGCGCGCCATGTTGCCCAGGTGCTGAGCCGCGAAGTCGGCCAACCAAACCCAAGAGTGGGGGTGCTGGCAAGCCGCTCGGTGGCGGTCTATAGTGGCATTCTCGGCACACTGTCCTGCGGCGGCGCAGTCGTGCCATTGAATCCTGGATTTCCCGCTGAGCGAACGGCCCAGATGATCAATCTGGCGGACGTGCAAGCGCTCGTGGTCGACTCCGTGGGCGAGGGGATGCTCGACAAGCTGCTACCGCAGGTCGAGAGGCCCTTGCTGCTGATCGTGACATCTGAGTCGGCAGACGCCCTTGCCACCCGCTGGCCCGCTCATCGGGTGTTGTCCCCCGAATCAGGAGCGGCCGCCTACCAGCCGCGCCAGGTGTCTCAGGACGACCTAGCCTATCTCTTCTTCACCTCTGGTAGCACTGGCGTACCCAAGGCCGTCGGCGTGCTCCATCGCAACGTGTCGCGCTTCGTGGAGATGTCGGTCGAGAGATACAGTGAACTGGATCTGGGTTGTTCCGACCGCTTTTCACAGTTCTACGACATCACCTTCGACTCGTCGATGTTCGATGTCTTCGTTTCGTGGGCGTTTGGTGCTTGCCTGTGCTGCCCGACGACCACCGAGTGGGTCAACCCGAACAAGTTCATCGCTGCGCGCGCCCTCACCGTTATCGACATCGTCCCTTCCACGGGCCACACCATGAACCGCAGCAACGGCTGGCTGCCAGGGCGTTTTCCACTGTTGCGTCTGTGTCGCTTCGGTGGCGAGGCCCTGTCGGCGGACCTGGCGGCCGCGCTGGCAGCGGCGGCACCCCACGCTGCCGTCGACAACGTTTACGGTCCCACCGAGTGCACGGTCGATGCAAGCTACTACCGATGGGATCGCGAGCGTTCGCTGGAGGAGGCGACGCACGGGGTCGTGCCGATTGGTGTGGCCGGGCCCAAGGTCGGCCTTCGCGTCGTGGACGAGCAACTCAACGAAGTGCCGGTCGGCGGCGAAGGAGAGTTGCTGATCAGCGGGCCGCAAGTGACGCCCGGATACTGGAAGAGTCCTGAACGTACGGCGCAGAGTTTCATTCGCCTTGCGGGCACAGATGTCATTCACTATCGCACGGGCGATCTCGTCCGTCGCATGCCCGAGGGGCAGCCGATCCCCTATCTGGGAAGAATGGACTATCAGATCAAGATCGCCGGTGTTCGCATCGAACTCGGTGAGGTCGAGCATGCGATGCGTCAGGTCAGCGGCACGGACTTGGCAGTGGCTGTGGGATGGCCCCTCACGACAAGCGGCGCTTCAGGAATCGTCGGCTTCCTCGTCCAGGCGGGAGCGAACGGCGCGGCCATCCGGCGCCAGTTAAAGGATGCCCTGCCTGGCGTGATGGTCCCGAGGGAAATCCACGTCATCGACGCCCTGCCCCTCAACGTGAACGGGAAGGTGGATCGCAAAGCCCTGCTTGAACGCCTGAAGTCCGGGTCCATCTGATTGCCACAGAACAACTCTCGAAGCCGCGCAATGAAGAAGCAGATCCTGATGTGTCCGCCGACGCACTTCGACGTCGAGTACGAGATCAACCCCTGGATGCATCGCGACAATCGCGTCGACCCTGGCCGAGCGAACGCGCAGTGGCAGGCACTCTACGAGATCTACACCGAAAAACTGGGCTGGGAAGTGCATCTGCTGCGCCCCGAACCTCACCTTCCCGACCTGGTGTTCACGGCCAACGGTGGGCTCGTGATCGACGGCCAGGTCGTGCTGCCCTGCTTCCGCCACCCCGAACGACAAGGGGAGACTCGCGTCTTCGAAGCCTGGTTCCGCGCCAATGGCTTCACCACGCGCCCAGTCCCGTTGCATGACTTCGAGGGCGAGGGCGATGCCTTGCTCTGGAACGATGTGCTTTTTGCCGGCTACCCCTGGCGCAGCGACAAACTTTCACACCTTGCGCTGGCCCGGCAAACCGGAGTCCAGGTGGTCAGCCTCCAGCTCACCGACGCCCGGTTCTACCATCTCGACACGGCGCTGACGATCGTGAACAAGAGCACGGTGGCTCTGTACGCACCGGCTTTCACGCCAGAGAGCGTACGGGAGGTGCAAAGGATCGTGCCCAACGTGATTCTGGCCAGTGATGCCGACGCGATGGGCTACGGACTCAATGCCTTGAGCGACGGAGATCACATCGTACTTAGCGACCGTGCTGCAGGTCTCATCAATGCCTACAGGGCCCTCGGACTCGAAGTGTGGCCAACACCGATCAGCGAGTTTCAGAAGTCGGGAGGTGGGGTGAAATGCCTGAGCCTCGAACTCAGACGTTGAGTCTCGACCGCAGCTTCAGGCGAGCAGTTCTTGATGTCGTCTCAGGCGATGGCCGCGCAGCCAGATCAGTCTTGCACCAGGATCCAATTCATCCACTGGCAACGGCCAGGCAGGCAGCGCACTGCGGATCCGTATGCGTCCGGCAAGATCGATGGCGCGCACCCGCGCAACCACACTGAATCCGGCCGCCTTGTGTGCATTCATCGAGCCCTCGTTGTCCCAATCCACGTCGCTCCAGATGCGCCGAGCGGGTTTGTCTTTGCGGCAGGAGAGTGTTGCAACGAGCGCAGAGAACAATCGGCGACCGCGCCAAGCTGGTGCCACAAATGCATCCCGCAGCCAAAGCTCTTCGGCATCGACCGGCAGCCACCAGTTCAGTTCGTCGATGTACCGGCCACCCGACGCCAGCCAAGTAGACGCAACCGGCGTGCCCGCCTGCAGAAAGACCGCGAACCTCAGACGATTCGCCAACCGGCGTTCCATCATGGGCTCCGCTACCCGGTGCCCAAGCGCTGCGTGCACGGCCCGAATCCGCTCCGGCTCGCACGTGTCCTCGGCCTGCAGCAAGACGCCCACGCTCTCCAGTCCCGTGCCCTGCAAAGGATTCGTTGATAGGAGCGCAACGTCGTAAACATGGCAAAGGTCTCGGATGCCCACGGTGTTCAGCCGTTTGATCAGTGTGCAGATAGACGCGAACAAAGGGCGCCGACTGTGATTGCCGGCTCATTTGCAACAGCCCTGAGAATTCTCCCGTAATCAGACATGAGCGCTGCAACGAAGTCAGCCTCGAAGAGCGACGGCCGATAGGCAAACTCGCATAGCAGCCCGGAAGCTGACTCGATCATGTCCACATCCAGATCGGCCAGGAGGGTGCCGCGCGCGATGAGCAAAGGTGCGAACGAGAGTCCGAGTGCGTCGACATGGAGGGTTTGCGCCTCTTGCCGCGTTTGACACCACACTGGGAAGACGGCCCCTCCCATTGGCGAGCTTTGGGTCTCTCTCAGGATGAGTTCCAACGGAATACGGCCGAAAGCCAGAAGTCGCCGCACAGTAGCGTGCACTTGCACGCTCAATTCTCCGAACGACAGGTTCCGCCGCAGCCGGATTCTCGCCGGCAATAGGCTGGTTGCGCAGCCAACAAGACACATCTCACCCCGGCTCCACCTGTTGAGAGTGGGGACTCCGACGACAATGTCCTGCGAGTCCGTGCGCTCATGCGTGAGGACCGCAACTGCCGAGAGCAGGACGGCGAAAGTCGACACTTTTGTACTGCGCGCCGTTTGGCGGATCGCTGACAGTACCTCGACGGGTTCCGAGTGGATCGGAGAACTGGCATGGAAGTCTCGATTTCCCTTGCGCTCCCCACTTGAAGGCAACATCAACTGCAGCGGCAGATCCGACAGCTCTGCTTTCCAGTACTTGATCTCGCTGCTGTACCCATCCTCTTCGCTGCACCTGAGCTGCGCCTGCGCGACATCGGCGTACTGCTCGGACAGTTGCGGCAGATCAGCCCTCTGCCCGGAAGCGCGTGCCTCGTAGAAAGTGAGCAGGTCCTGAATGATGATCTGACTCGACCAACCGTCGCACATCGCGTGATGGACATAGAAGCACAACAGATGATCGTTCTGTGCCAGAGACAGCAGGTGCACGCGAATTGGCGGGCCGGCAACGATGTCGATCCTGTTGCGGCCAATGTCCTGTAGCAAACCTTTGGCATTGGCGAAGCGCTCGGCGATGTCAGCCCCTTGGACCGGTGTCTCGACAACCTGGATACGGCCGGATTCCAGTACTTCTTGCACCAACTTCCCCCGGTCCATGGTCAACCGGGACCGAAGAGTCGGATGCCGCTCGACCAAGTCGGTGAGCGCACTTTCCAGCACGGAGATCCGGAGCAGTCCACGCACCCGCCAGGCGAGACTCATCACATTGAGTGGCGCGGAGCGGTAGCGCTGCGCCGACGCCCACATCGAACGCTGCAAGAAGGACGCTGGCGAGACCGAGGCTACTGCACTGGTCATGCACGCACCCAATCAAACGCCATGTTCACCTTGCCCAAGAGATCAACTTCATACCCGCTTCAGCAGGATGAGGCGGTCGTACGCCGCTTTCCAACCCAGTCTGGCGTAGTTTCGCAGCGATTGACTGGGGCGCTTCTTGGTTCCTGTTGCCGCCTCCAGCGTCACGCAATTCACTCCACGGGCGATGCACCCGCGCAGCTGTGCCGCCGCAAGTGAGGTCTGAGCGCCCCGCCCCCGATGACTGGGCAGCGTACAGACCCACCCGATCCAGGCCGTTCCTTCTTCGAATTCGACCGTCATCGCGGCAGCCACTGGCCTGTCGTCATCGAAAGCCATCCAATGCTTGAAGTCGGGTCGCCGAAAACTGTTGCGCAAGAGGTCGGGAAACGGATCGCTGAACTTGAACATGGAACAGCAGGTGCCGGCAAAGTCGTCAGCGAATGCTTCATTTACCTCGCGAGCGACCAGACTTGAGACTGCCGTCAGGGGAATCGCGGTGTCTCGGTACATCATCGTTGTCTGCTTGAAGGGGACGAACCCCATTTCCTGCAGCGCCTGCAAAGACAGTCCGGTCACGCCGACTGGCGCCACTTCCGCAGCATACGTTTCAACGCCGTGGGCACGATAGAGGTCATCCAACTCCTCGACGTGCGCCTGGGTCGATGACTGCCAGACACCGAGGCCGATCACTCGATTGAGCAGAAGCGAGTCGCGAACGCCACCGGCCACAAATGCGTACGCCCCCCCCACGCGCCGCACGCTGAGGTCGCATTGCGCCTGCACGCCGCTTGAAGCACTCTCAACCAACGCAACGTATGCCCTGGCTTCATTGCCCTCCACGAGGCTACAGATCTCAGATTCAGTCATCGTGACCTACTGCGTGACCGCTCCGGGCCCCAGGAGTCTGTCCTGCACGTAGTCGATGGCATCCCCCAGCGTCACGATCTCCAGCATGTCGCCCGGCGCCAGTTTGATGCCGAACGCGGACTCGAGTGCCAGCAAAAAGTCCATGTGAGCCAAGGAACTCCAGCCTTCCGTCGATTCGGGTTCAGAGTCGGCCGAGAGATCCGCTAATGAGGCGTTGAAGCATTGCACTGCCAGGTCGAATACCTTTTTCGAGATCGCGTCATGGTCCTCTACAACGCGTGCCGCAGAGGACGCCGATGCCTTCCGGGTGATCTCAGCAACCAATCGCTTCACCTCAGGCAGCGCCACCTTGCCAGAAGCTCCGCGCGGAAGTTCCTCGACGACAAACACTGCGCTGGGCACTTTCTCCCGCGACATGTGCCTGCGGCAGAAATCGATCGCTTGCTCGGCACTCGGTGTTCCATGCTCCTCAGGTACAACGCAACTCACGACACGTTCACCCCAGGTGTCGTCCGGAATGCCAACGGTCACGACTTCACGGATCCCGGGCATCTGTCCCAGTGCGCGCGACACGTCTTCGGGATACACGTTGATGCCGCCGCAGATGATCACGTTCTTCTTTCGACCCGTCAGCATGTAGAAGCCGTCGTTGTCGCAGACTGCGAGGTCGCCGGTGTGAAGCCAGCCGTCGCGCAAGACCTCGTCCGTTTCCTCAGGCGCAGCGAAGTAGCCTTTCATGACGCATGTCCCGCGCAGAATCAACTCGCCCATTTCGCCCGGCTGTACAGCCTGCCCGTTCGCGTCAATGATGCGCACTTCGATGTCGATGGGCTTGCCGATGGTCCCGATGCGCCGGGTCTCAAGAGAAGGGCCGCAGTAGAAGCCCTCGCAAACGGTTTCGGTCAGCCCGTACGAATTGACGATCATTGTCCCAAAACGTTCCTCAAACGCCCGCCACAGGCGCTCGTCAAGAGGTCCTGCAGTTGAACTGATGAATCGGAAGGAAGGGGTGCGGAACACGTCGGTGAACGCGTCACCCAAGCGGTGAATTAAAGCGATGACTGTCGGGACAGTGATCAGATGAGAAACACCTTGTCGCGCAATCGAATCTAGAATCTGCGGCAATTGCTGCACCGAGAAAGCTCCGCTGCGAAGGAGCGTGCCCCCAGCCGCCATGATGTTCACCGGTCCATGATTTATCCCGTCGGAGTGATGCAACGGCAGGCTGTTCATCACGACGCTGTTGTCGTCATAGCCATACTGTCGGTGCATGGTTCCCATGTGCGATGTGACCGCACCCAGACTGACCTCGACTCCTTTCGGACGTGACGTGGTGCCCGAGGTAAAGAGAATGAAAGCCGAAGTCGACTCGTGGATCGAGTCGGGCAAGCCGGCCGCTGCACCGAACTTGCCGAGGACGCCGGGATAGCTCTCAAGGGCTGGCGAGACGCTGCAGGCTGCGGTCAACTCGACCACAAATGGACCTGCGGCCACCGCGAAGAGCCGCCCCCCCGGCAGCAACTTTCCCTGGAGTCGGGACTGGCTGACCATTCGAACCTGGTCCACGAATACGGCCCTGGCGCGTGCAGCCCCAACCAGAGCCAGTTCTTCGTCGGGCGAGGAATTCGGATCAATCAAGGCAGGCGTCACGCCCACACGCATCGCCGAGAGGTAGAGAGCGATCACTGCGAGGTCGCTCTCGCAACAAATCACGATTCGGTCGCCAATCCCGATTCCGCAGTCCGCTAAAAACGCGGCCGTCCGCACCATGCAATCTCGCAGCGCGCCATAGGTCAGCGCCTCACCGCCTTGGATGACGAAAGGCTTCGCTGCAAAAAGCGGTGAGTCGACGTACTTGAACAACGCGGGTCCCGCGGTTTCTTGGGCAAGGCTCATCTGTGATTTCGGCTCTGGGAAAACTCAAGAAGCGTACTGCGTCGGTTCTGCTCTTCGAATCCGGTCTACCGCTGGTTTCGCGGAATTCTGCTCAAGGCCTGTCGGGCTCACACGGCTGGCAGCAGGCTCAGCCGTGGCGTGGGCGTTCGTCCGCCCCGATTCTCCCAAGCCATGCCAACGTGTGGTTCTCCACCTCGATCTGCGAATCGGGGTGAGAGAACGTGTGATCTGCATCCACGACATCGACTCGCGTCAGCTTTGAGCGACTCAATAGTGACTTCCAAGATGGGTCGAGTTGGACGGTTTCGAGGAACTCTTTCGCGGTGTAATCGTTTCCGCTGAGCACAAGCAAGGTCTCGCCGTGGAATCCTGCCAAGCCGCTGGACATTCGCCGCTCCAGAGACAGGCCATGCTCGCCCGACTCAGCCGCAGTTTGCATCGACGAGCTGAGCACGATCCTCAAGGCTCTCGCCAACTCGCGGACTGCACCGAGGGCCACCTGACCACTCAGCAGCTTTTTCCAGAATTCCGCCTGCAGCAAGCGCCGGGTGTAGTAGTGCTTGACTCGGGTTCGGGCCTGCGTGGTCTGGGAGCGCACCCAGGGATTCACCAGTGCCACACCGGCCACGCGGGGGTCACGGCAAGACAAGCAGTAGAGCAACGCTGCAGATGCACCGCCGCACAGTCCCCAAAGTCCCACACGGGTCACCGAAGGCGCGGCGCGCTGCAGTGCATCCAGTGCGGCCGACACATCGGCATCGATTTCCTCGAAGGACCGTTGCGCGCCCTCGGAATCCCCCATACCACGCACGTCGAACCGCATGGCGGCAAATCCGTGTGCTGCGGCTTGCCGAGCCAGCTGCACGAACTGGCGGTGACTCCCGGCGCGGTACTGCGGGCCGCCAACGATCACCAAGAGAGCGACCGAAGGACTTGTGGCTGGAGACGCAATGACGCCCACCAACCGTTTGCCTGCGCACTCAAAGACCAGTGGCGCCTCGGAAATCACGCTCATAGGCCGGCGTTGGAATTAACCATCGAGAGCGTGGCTGTCACCAGCTCAGGGGCGTCTTCAATCTCTAGCGTTTGCCAAAACGGTGGGCCGGACACGACCGCCGATCGCACATCGCAGCCGGCGATTCGCCACGCCGCGATCGCCTGTTCTGCAGCGGGTAGAAGCTGTACGGGTTTGCGCGTTGAAATTTCCAACCAGAGAAGGCGATTGGCGCGTGGCGGCGGCACCAGAGCTGAGGCGCCGAGTCCATTGGCAACGCCCGGCCCCAAGATGTACCCGGCCACATCAACGGCGCGGCCTGCCGCAAGGTCCTTGTGAAGGACATCTGTTGAGGCTTTGGGCGCGCCTTTCTGAATCTGGCTGGCCATCTTCAGCCGAAGAAACTGTTGCAGCGCCAGACGACCACTGGTCTGGGGCTGCCAGAAGATGAAGTTCGGGCTGCTTTCCATCTGCCTGGCAACTTCGGCTGCCACCAGACATCCCGCCCGCATGCCCCAGAGCCATAGCGGCGCAGCGTCGTGGCGTTGGGCCAACCAGTCTCGGGCCTGCAATACATCCTGGATCCAGTTGTTCCAATCCGCGTCCACGAGGTCGCCGGAACTGTCACCGCAGCCGTGGAGGTCTGTCTGAAGGACTGCGTAGCCGGCCGCCGCAAGTGCGCGCGCACCCAAACCCATCATTCGCCGCGACTTGTTCATCTCCTCGCCGAAAGCGTGGATCGCCACAACAATGCCACGCACGGGACCGACCGGCTCGTGGTACAGCGCAAAGCGCTGCCCCGTCCGAGACTCGAGAAAGAAGGCCTGCAAGGCCGGCGCCGGCGCGGATGCGGCCGTCAGGTGAGCTTCGCGGAGACGAAGTCGACCAGCGAACCCACCGACGCAAAGGTGGCCCCGTCGATGTCGTCGTCGTCTACGGCGATGCCAAACGTTTCCTCCATCGCCGTGATCAACGAAACGACGGCCATGGAATCAAGCTCCGGAATGGCACCCAGAAGCGGTGTCGACTTGCCGAAGCCAGCACTTCGGCCATCGAGGCTGAGCACTTCGTCAAGCAAGCGCAAGACCGCAGATTCAACGTTCATCAACACTCCAGCCACAACTCGCAATCCAACAGTCATCTCATTCTAGGGTCGATCGCATGCAAACCCGCGGCCTCCAAGCCCGCATGCCCAACAACGTCACGCGCAATCGAGCCGCGAGACGCGAGCGCTGTCATGCCCGCCGCAACCAGGATGCGACCCGCTGCTTGATGGGCGCAAGCTCATCAAGCAGCGGGTGACGCAACAGGTGCAGGGAAACGAACCATGCCGCCACTGTTATCAGCCCTCCTGCGACCCCGAACGTGACAAAGTTGTCCGCATTGACACCTACGACGAGCGACCACAACAAGGCCGGGAGCACCGAACCTAGACACAGGAGAGCACTGGGCAGGCAACCTTGCAGCAGATCGATTGTCCGCAGACCGATGTACTTCGACAAAAAATACTGCGTGACCACCAAGCCCAGGGCAGCTGCGGCCGTGACCCCCCAGGCAGCGCCCAAAAGGCCAAAGGGAACAACCAGAAGCAGGCCACAGGCCTGCAGCGCCACCAGGATCAGCTGCAGCCGGTTGCCTTCACGCGCGCAACCACGCACTAGCAGCGCATCACGCGCCATCGCATGCACGATGTCGAGTGCACCCGCCAAGCACAACACCTGGGCAACAGGCACCGCTGCATCCCACTGCGGGCCGTAGACGATTCGTACAGCGGCAAATGCACCCACCGCAAGAAACGCAAAGAACGGCCAGCCCAGGGCCGTCACGTACGAGGCTGTCCTGATGTAGGCCACGGAAATGGAACCGTTCTCGCGGTCGCACTTAGCGAAGTAGGGCATCCCTACGTGGGAGACGGAACGCATCACCAAGCGATTGAACATTTCCAGCAGGCCATTGGCACGGCTGTACATCGCGACGTCCACCACGCCAAGCGCACGGCCGATGATCAGTTCGGGTGCACCTTTGCCGGCCTGGCCCACGATCCACATCGACGTGACGAACTTGCTGAAGTGGAATACCGGGCCGACGCCTCGCAAGGAGGGCATCCTAGGAAAGCCGGCTGGTCTGTACGCCACCGAAATGATCACGGTCACCCCAATTGACGCGACAGTGGACCAAGCTAGACCTAGGTAACCGAAGCCGGCCAGCGCGAGTCCCACCGCAGTTACAAACGCGGTCAGGTTGCCCGCCAGGTTGCAGATGAGCACCGGCCGGAAGTTCATCTCTCGCCTAAACCAGGCCATCGTCACGGCACCGAAGGGAACGAGCAGGAATCCCAGAGCCTGTATGCGCATGACGGTACCCACGCCGTCGTTCTTGTAGAAGTCCGCAACGAGTCCCGACCCAAGAAACATTGATGCGGCCATCGACCACGATACGATGATGTTCAGGGACAGGGCTGCTGCAATCTTTTCGGACGTCAGTTCCCGCTCCTGGATCATGTACTCCGCAATGCCGAAGTCGCGAAACATGCTGGCGAGGCCCGAGAAGACCGCTGCGATGGCAAATACGCCGATCTCCGCAGGTTTGAGAACCCGGGCAATGACCATCGTGCTGACAATCTGCAACACCAAGCCCAGATAGCTGTCGGCCAATGACAGCCAGAGCGAGCGGCGAACTGAACTCAAGAAGCGGCCGCGACCTACTGCGAGGCGGACGCTGCAGATAACGCCGGAGCCACCGGTCCGAGAGGGCGCACCATCTCCGGATTTCCGCCCATGCGCTTGTAGGCGGCACCAAGGTTCGGCTCGCCCGGCATGATCTGAAGTCCGCGCTCAAGGATGCCAAGGGCGTTTTTTCGTAAGCCTACTTTGTCCAGCAACTGGGCGTGACCAAGGTAGGGCGGCCAGTAGTCTGGCTTGACTGTGCGCGCCTGCTCAAACGCAGCGATAGCCTTCGCAGAATTGCCCAGTAAGGCGTCGGTATCGCCGATCCGGTGGAACAACTCCGGCAACATCAGGAAACTGGACGGGTTGGGCAGCCGGTACGCATGTCGCACCACGTAGTAGAAGTCACTGATGGCGACTTCTCTGAGGTACTTGCGCACCTCAGGGCTGACTGCAGGACCCTCGGCGCGACGGAGATGTATCAACGCCCAGCAATAGTGATGCATGGCCCAGAGCATGTCCGTTCCGCCAATGATGGAGTTCCAGTAGGCCGACTGCGGCGACTCTCGCGCCAGACGGGTCCATCCCGTGATCGGTATGGCCTGAACATGAAAGCAAATTGGGTGTGTGAGTGCGAGATCTCCCATCGTGATGTCTTCCGGTTCGGCATGAGCGAGTCCAGCCGCCAGCAGCGACATCCAAACGCACTTCCGAATCTCCATCATCTAAGCTCCGTCTAACCTTATCGGCTGTTGTAGACCAACGCCCGCCTGGGGCCGCATAGCACCAACACAACCGGTTGGCATCGCATGCCAGTTCTATCCTACAACCGAGTCCTGCAAGCAGGGCATTGCGAACTTGTCCATCGTCTTAACGCCGGCTCCTGGAACGGATTTCGGGCTCAGCCCGAGCGCAGCCGCATCTCTACAAAGTCGATCAGGCTCCCCACGGTAGCAAAGGTGAAGCTGTCGATTTCACGATCATCGACCGTGATGCCGACCCGCTCCTCAAGCGCGGTGATGACGCCAACGACCGCCATGGAATCCAGTTCAGGCACTGCGCCTATCAGTCGGGTGAGCCGGTTGAAGTGGATGCCCCGCCCGCCCAGGCTCAACACCTCGTCGAGTACATGCAACACCTCGCATTCGACGTTGATCATAAATTCTCTGGTGAAGTACTGCTATCGCGAGCGGCAGGGGTAGTGTCATGGACATTCTAGGAGCAAGCGACCGCATCCTCTGTGCAACCAGCCACAGGGGCGCAACAACATCACGCAGCGGCATGATTTGCCGCAGTGCTGGACGGCCGCCGGCCCTCACAAGAGGCTGAAATCGCTCGCTCATCCTTGACAAAAGTGTTGATACGAGCGCCTTTGCTTCAATCACTATGGCTAACCGCCCGGAACCGTTTCAAACATCGCGAAGGCGTACTGGGCTGGCAGCGAATACTCATGAGGGAGCTTGGGCGTCGGAAGACGCTTGAAAACTCCTGTTTCCATGACCATTGCTTCATGGACCGGGGCCAGATACATGAGATAGATTTTTCGCTGACTCGCCAGGTAGAAGTGTTTGATGTTGGACAAGACCTGCAGCATCACCTCGTCCCGGAACGGGTCAAAGAAGTACAACACTAGGGGCCCTTCTGGCAACTGGTACTTCGTGGCGTCGGCGTGAACGGGTTGGACGATCGGGCACTTGCGTAGATGAGTCGCACGCGCGATGTTTTCGACGGCCGATACGTGCAGCTCTTCGGAGAACTCAACACCGATGACCTGCTTGAACCCGATCTCGGACGCGAACAAGAGCACGCGCCCTCGGCCGGATCCGAAATCCACGAACGAGAACTCACTCACGTCACGAGGCAGGTTTGCGAACATTGCGACCATGCGCTTTTGCGTGGTCGGCTGGTATCGGATGCCGAGATCCTTGTTGGGGCTGTCAATCACCAACTCGTGCAAATGGGTGTACCCGGCCGTCTTGACGCCATAGCGGCGGTCATAACGTTCGTCGACATAGATCTGCGTGAGCCGGCGCAGATTCTTCGGAATGAGCATCAGGGTTCCAAAGAAGCCAAGCTCATGAAACTTGTTCCACAGGCGCCTCGCGACGACTGCCAAGGAATGGGCGTTCGCGCCGCCTGCCCGCGGTGCAGGGTTGTCCTTGTTGTCAGCATGTTCCATGGGGCCTCACTCCGGTTCGATGACGTGTTGCTCTGATTTTCGCGAACTCGCGCGTCCTGCAAGTCACGCTCTGTTCCGTGCACCCCGGACCGACAAGAGAACCGATGCTTCTAAGCAAATCCGCGTGCTGTCTGCGGCTGCGCGGTCGAGCGCCGGAGTCCGCGGTGCCTTCGCCAAGGGTTCTTGCTGGCAGCTTCGCAGTATCGCCTGCCCCTTGCGACCGGCGCAGACCGATGCAGCTGCGGGTGGTGGCGAATTGCACGAAGATGCGTGGCAGCCCGCCCCGGTTCGTCAGCCGGCACCGCCACGCAAACTCAACGGGAGATGAGACCGATGTATCGCCGCGCAACCACAAGCTGATCGACATAGGCGTGCATGTCAGCTGCGGCGGCGGCCGTGCCGCCGTGAAACACGTTCATCCAGATTTCCTCAATTCGTACCTCGCCCCGGTCCCGCAAACGAAGGTCGTTCCTGCTCAGGGCAAGCCGCCCGTCCACCCAAACCATGAACTCGCCATCGAAGCGCCCGGGCGTGTTGATCCGCAACCGCTGCTCGATGCAGACCCACCGGTCGATGGCTATCAAGCCTGCCAAGTCACCATCTACCCAGGGCAGGCCTTCCCCGTAGGTGTCCGAGCGCGCGTGGTACGCGTAGCTGGACAGGAACACGTGCCCAGCCGCGGGATGGCCTCGCGGCGGCGCCGTTCCGTAACCGCCGCGCAGCGACCAGCCCGCATTGCCATCCCAGCGACGTCCGCCCCAACCGGCCTTGCCGTAGGTACCCGCCAAGCCTGGCAACTTGCCGCCTTCGACGGCTCCCAACCAGTCTGCAGCCAGCCGCAAGTAGTATCGGAAATAGATCTCCTCCGGCTCCTTTCCGTGGAGCTCGCGAAAGCGATACCTGTAGTCCAAGCCCAGTTGTTCCCGGCGCGAAATGCGGACGCGAAGCGCCGGGCCCTGCAGGGGTACAAAGCCACGTCGAGGGTCGGACACGATCACTTCTGCAGGCACGCGAGGCCCCACATTCCATCGCTTGTCGACCTTGCCGCTGTCGAAGCCATCCACGAAGAGCACGTCAGGGTGCTTGTCCAATCCGCGGTCGCCCGGAAAGGCGGCCGCCAATCCGTCGGTGCGCGGCGTTGTGCCTCGGGCGTAGGGGGGGTCGAGTACGAAGACGCTGATGGCCAGAGCCGGAGCAGGTTCGGAGCGGGTTCGCACCAAAATCAGTTCGGCGGACTTCACGTCAGCAGCCGCGCGACCGATTGGCAGTGAGAAGCGCAACGCCAGGGTGTTGTTTCGCGAAAAGCTCAGGAGCGGCACCTGGCCGAGCCCCTTGTAGGTCGAACAATCCAGCGTCGCATCCGCCAGCGGCTCCAGGAACTGGCGTCGACCGTCGGCCATGGTCAAGAGCAACTGCGGACGAAGTTCGGGTTCGGCGGCCTCGCGGGAGTGGAATTCCATCACGCCACTGGAATCCGCCCGCAATAGAAAGCCGTACTGCGCAGCAACGCCGCCCCACCAAGCGCGCAGCGACGCGCTCAGATCGATGCGCTGGACACGGCGGGTGTCGCCGCCCGCTATGCGAAGGGTGGCCAAGGCATGGGGTCCCTGGGGCTTTGCATCGGCATCCAGCCACTCGGGCTTGCCCGCCCGCCACGGTATGCCCAGCTGCACGTCATAGAAGGAACAAGAAATGCCGGTTGCAGTGTCCTGGAACCTCAGTTCCAACGCCGATGAGCGTCCGGTGGCAAGGGCCACCAGCACCATGCCAAGCTGTTTCCAAGGAAAGTACCGCATCAGGCGTGAGACTATCCTTTTCACACATCCGGCTGAGATCAGGCTGAGATCAGGCTGCGGACCGATACCGCGTCACAACGTCACGAGCCACTGCAATTTCAGTGGTTTCCGACACTCGCGCTGCCCGAAGTGCAGTGAAATACGGGTCTTTCGAAGCTCGATTCCTCGCCTATAGACGACTGATGCCAGACACCACCTTGCTCTTCGACCTGCCGCGGCAATCCGCGGAGAGAACTCCAGGCGCCATCGCGCTGACCTTCGGCACGCATCACCAAGCTTATGCCGATCTGCATCAGAACATCGAAGCCTTTGCAAGAGGCCTTTTGTCGCTGGGCCTCGGGCGCGGCGAGCGCGTCGGCATCTACCTCGAGAAGCGTCCGGAGATGGTCACCGCCTGCTTCGGCGCTGCGGCCGCGGGCGCCGCCTTCGTGCCGATGAATCCTTTGCTCAAGCCGGATCAGGTCGGCTACATCGCGCAGGACTGCCGCGCGCGAGTGCTGGTCACCTCACCCGAACGTCTGGCGCTGCTGGCGCCAGTGCTGGCGCAGTGCCCGACCGTGCAGCACGTGGTGCTGACTTCGGCAGGCGAGCGCCCGCAAGGTTTGCCGACGCACATCGG